>ERZ1034920.954-NODE-954-length-20129-cov-4.690296_pt1 | contig 20129 bp, 16 predicted proteins | sample MGYA00520688_ERZ1034920 | MGnify/ENA primary metagenome ERZ1034920 (study PRJEB33766, sample SAMN09781785) | gut metagenome | biome: gut microbiome | host: Homo sapiens | place: Madagascar | study: EMG produced TPA metagenomics assembly of the PRJNA485056 data set...
GCACCCAATGGTCGATGAGATTCAGTGGGACGCGCAGTCCGCTGAAAAGGGCGGCTACCCACACTTCATGATCAAAGAAATCTTTGAACAGGTGGAAACCTTCAAAAACGTGCTCAGTGGCCGCATTCAGGACGACCGTGTGGTGCTGAATGACATTGATATCGACAAAGCCACCATTGAAAAATGGCATCAGATTTATATTGTCGCTTGCGGGACTGCGTATCATGCAGGCCTCGTCGGCAAGACCATCCTTGAAAAGACCCTGAAGATTCCAGTCTTTGTGGAAGTGGCGTCCGAGTTCCGTTATCGCGAGCCAATGCTCGACGAAAACACCCTCGTCATCGTCATCAGCCAATCCGGTGAAACCGCCGACACCCTCGAAGGGGCGCGCGAAGCCAAGCAGGCTGGCGCAACCGTTCTGGCCATCACCAACGTGGTGGGCAGTTCCATTGCGCGTGAGTCCGACATGGTTGTTTACCTCTGGGCCGGTCCGGAAATCTCCGTGGCCTCTACCAAGGCGTACACCTCCATGCTCATCGCGCTGTATCTGATCGGCTTCTATTTTGGCGATCTTTCCGGCCGCATCGACCAGGAGCAGTATCCGGTCATGCTGCGTGCTCTGGAAGCACTGCCGGAACAGGCCGAAGAGCTCCTGATGCCGGAAAACGTGGAACGCATTCAGAGCATCGCCAAGGAATACGTGAACGTCAAGGATCTGTTCTACATTGGCCGTGGCATGGACTGGGCTGTGGCTCAGGAAGGGGCCTTGAAGCTCAAGGAAATCTCCTACATTCATGCTGAAGCCTATGCCGCTGGTGAATTGAAACACGGCACCCTGGCTCTCGTCAGCGACGAAACGCCGGTCATCTCTGTGGCGCTGCAGCAGAAGACCTTCGATAAAACCATGAGCAACACCGAAGAAATGATTTCTCGCATGGTGGATGAAAACGGCAACGTGACCAACGCCAAGGTGCTCGCTGTGGTACAGAAGGGACAGACCAACATCAGCAGCAAGATTCACCATGTGATTGAAATTCCAACCTGCCCAGACTTTATTTCTCCAGTTCTGGCAGCGATTCCACTGCAGCTGATCGCGTACTTCACCGCTTTGGAACGCGGCTGCAACATCGACAAGCCACGCAACCTTGCGAAGAGTGTTACGGTTGAATAAGCACGCTGTGTCAGCGCTGTTGTATAATATTGTTTGATAAATGGCTGCTGTTGTATCATTGTACTTGACAAAAAACTTTGTCAGCGATTAAAATAGTAGCAGACAAATAGTTCAACAAAAACAGTGACAAGGAGTAGTAAGAGAAGCGTCGTTAGAGAGAAGCGCTGGCTGGTGAAAAGCGTGAACGATTAATTTCCGAACTCGCCTTTGAGTTTTGCGCCCAGGCGCCGGTTCATTACCGTTATCAATGTGAGTGGTCAAACGCTGCGGCGTTTGGCAATTAGAGTGGTACCGCGGAAATCATGCCCTTTTCGTCTCTAAATTTTGAGACGAGAAGGGCATTTTATATTGGATAAGAAAGGTTGCATAGTCATGAGTAAAGATAGAGTCATCATTTTTGATACCACGCTGCGCGATGGCGAACAGTCTCCAGGCTGCAGCATGAACTTGCAGGAAAAATTGGCCGTGGCACGTCAGCTGGAAAAGCTGGGCGTGGACGTCATCGAAGCCGGCTTCCCAATCTCCTCCCCAGGGGACTTTGAATCCGTCAAGATGATCGCCGACACCATCACCGAATCCACTGTGTGCGGCTTGGCACGCGCGGCTGAAAAGGACATTCGCGCCTGCGGTGAAGCGTTGAAGGGCGCGAAACACTCCCGCATTCATACCTTCATCGCCACCAGCCCGATCCACATGGAATTTAAGCTGAAAATGGAACCCGACCAGGTCATTCAGAAAGCCGTTGACGCGGTCAAGCTGGCGAACACCTACACCGACGACGTTGAATTCTCCTGCGAAGACGCGTCCCGCAGTGAAATTCCATTCCTCTGCCGCATCGTAGAGGCTGTCATCGACGCTGGGGCAACCACCATCAACCTGCCAGACACCGTCGGCTATGCGGTGCCATGGGAATACGGCGACTTTGTCAAAGCCGTCATCGATGGCACGCCAAACTCCGACAAGGCCATCTTCAGCGTGCACTGCCACAACGACCTGGGCATGGCGGTGGCCAACTCTCTGGCTGCGGTGCATCAGGGCGCACGCCAGATTGAAGTGGCCCTCAACGGCATTGGCGAACGCGCCGGCAACACCTCTCTCGAAGAAGTGGTCATGGCGCTGGAAACCCGCAAGGACGCCATTCAGTGCGAAACCGGCATCAACACCAAGGAAATCTATCGTAGCTGCCGTCTCGTCAGCCAGACGACCAACATGCCAATTCCTGCCAACAAGGCCATCGTTGGCCGCAACGCGTTCCTGCATGAATCCGGCATCCATCAGGACGGCGTGCTGAAGAAACGCGAAACCTACGAAATCATGAGCCCAGAAACCATCGGTCTCAACGCCGACAACCTCGTGCTCGGCAAACATTCCGGCCGTCATGCCTTCCAGGTGCGCATGAGCGAACTTGGCTTTGATCTCGAAGGCGACGCGCTGCTGGAAGCGTTCGAAGAGTTCAAGAAACTCTGCGACCGCAAGAAAGAAGTGTTGGACGACGACCTCATCGCGCTGATCGACGCGAAGATCGCCACCGCCGACGACAAGTACGTCTTTGACCATCTCTATGTCTTCACCGGCACCGACCTGACCTCCACGGCCACCCTCGGCGTCAAAATCGACGAAGACGTCAAAGAAATCGCCACCTTGTCCGACGGCCCTGTTGACGCCGCTTGCAAAGCCGTTGAAGAAATCCTCGGGCCACAATACAAGGGCGCGTTTGACATGCAGACCTACCGCATCGAAGCCATCACCGGCGGCACCGACGCCCAGGCCGATGTGAATATCAAGGTGCTCTACAAGAATAAAACGTTCAATGGCCACGGCCTCAGCACCAGCGTACTGGAAGCCAGTGCCAAGAGTTATTTGAACGCCATCAATAAAGCCCTGCATTGGGAAGAAATGAATCATCAAAAGGAGAACAACTAATATGGGAATGACAATGACACAGAAGATCATTGCGGCACACGCAGGTCTTCCTGAAGTACACGCTGGTCAGCTCGTTACGGCGAAAGTCGACATGGTGCTGAGCAACGACATCACCGGCCCAGTGGCCATTCGTGAAATGAGAAAGGTGGGCATGGACTGCGTGTTTGACAACACCAAAGTGGCCATGATTCCAGACCATTTCTCACCAGCCAAGGACATTAAGTCCGCGGAACAGTGCAAAGCCATCCGCGACTTTGCCAAGGAACACCAGATCAAGCACTACTACGAAGTCGGTAAGATGGGCGTGGAACACTGCCTCCTGCCTGAACAGGGCATCGTTGGCGCTGGGCAGCTCATCATCGGCGCTGACAGCCACACCTGCACCTACGGGGCGCTGGGTGCCTTCTCCACCGGCATGGGCAGCACCGACATCGCAGCAGCCATGATCAGCGGCGAAACCTGGCTGAAAGTGCCGGAAGCCATCAAGGTGACCGTGACCGGCACCCCAACCAACAAATACGTTTCCGGTAAGGACGTCATCCTCTACCTGATCGGCATGATCGGCGTAGACGGGGCTCTCTACCAGAGCCTGGAATTCGTCGGCGACGGCCTCCAGCACCTCTCCATGGACGGCCGCCTCACCATCGCCAACATGGCCATCGAATGCGGCGCCAAGAACGCCGTCTTCCCAGTCGACGACATCGCCAAGGATTACATGAACGGCCGCTTCGATGGCGACATGACCATCTACGAAGCCGACCCAGATGCCGAATACGTGCGCGAAATCACCATTGACCTGGCGACCCTCGTGCCTCAGGTGGCGTTCCCGCATCTGCCAAGCAACACCCATCCAGTGGACCAGATCGACAAGATCGCCATTGACCAGGTGGTCATCGGCAGCTGCACCAACGGCCGTCTCGAAGACATGCGCGTGGCTGGCGAAATCCTCAAGGGTAAGAAAGTGGCACCATATCTGCGCCTCATCGTCATTCCTGGCACTCAGGACGTGTATGAAGCCTGCATGAAGGAAGGCATCACTCAGACCATCCTCGATGCTGGCGGCGTTGTGTCCACCCCAACCTGCGGCCCTTGCCTGGGCGGTTACATGGGCATCCTGGCCAAAGGCGAACGTGCGCTGTCCACCACCAACCGCAACTTCGTCGGCCGCATGGGCGACCCTGAAAGCGAAGTTTATCTCTGCAACCCAGCGGTTGCGGCAGCAAGCGCCATCACTGGCTACATTACCAATCCAGAGGAGGTATAATCTATGAGTGCAAAAGCCTGGAAAGTCGGCGACAATATTGATACAGACCTCATTATCGCAGCGCGTTACCTCAACGACGCCAGCGACGAAAATATGAGAAACCATTGCATGGAGGACGTGATTCCGGATTACGCCAACACCATCGCTCAGGGCGACGTGCTGGTGGCTGGCAGCAACTTCGGCTGCGGCAGCTCCCGCGAACACGCGCCAATCTCCATTAAGGTGGCAGGCACCAGCTGCGTCATCGCTGAAAGCTTTGCGCGTATTTTCTTCCGCAACGCCATCAACATCGGCCTGCCAATCATCGAATCCCCAGAAGCCGCCAAGGCCATCGACCAGGGCGACGAGCTCGAGATCAAACTCGAAGAAGGGATCATCAACAACCTGACCAAGAACGAAACCTATCATTTTGAAAAATTCCCAGCCTTCATCCAGAAAATCGTTGAATCTGGGAACCTGTTAAACTATGTGAAAGAGAAGGTGGGGCAATGAGAAGAAAAGTAGCGGTTTTACGCGGGGACGGCATCGGTCCGGAAATCGTCAATTCCGCCCTGGACGTGCTGAAAGCCGTTGACAACAAGTACAACCTCGGCCTGGAATTTGTGGACGCAGCCTTTGGCGGCGCTGCCATCGACGAAGTTGGCAACCCATTCCCAGAAGAAACCAAGGCCATCGTCAAGGACGTGGACGCCGTGCTCTTGGGCTCCGTTGGCGGACCAAAGTACGACGCCCTGCCACGCGAACAGCGCCCTGAAACCGGTCTCCTGGCCATCCGCAAGGAACTGGGCCTGTACTGCAACATTCGCCCAGCGAAGTATTACGACTTCCTGGCGGACCGCCTCGTCTTCAAGAAAGACGTGGTCGAAGGCGTCGACATCGTCATCTACCGCGAACTGACCAGCGGCATCTACTTCGGCGAAAAGAAACGCGAAGGGGACCGCGCTTACGACGTCATGGCTTACACCCGCGAAGAAATCGAACGCATCGTGCGTGACGCCTTTGTGCTCGCCAACCAGCGCCCACGCAAGCACCTGACCTCTGTGGACAAAGCCAACGTTCTCGAAACCTCCCGCCTCTGGCGCGAGGTGGTCAACGAGATCGCGCAGGAATACCCAGACGTGACCGTCGACCACATGTACGTGGACAACGCGGCAGTGCAGCTGGTGCTCAACCCTAAGCAGTTTGACGTTATCGTCACCGAAAACAGCTTCGGCGACATCTTGAGCGACGAGTCTGCGGCGTTGGCCGGCTCTCTGGGCATGGTGCCATCGGCCAGCCTCGGCGGCAGCGTGGGCCTCTACGAACCGGCTCACGGCTCTGCGCCAGACATCGCTGGTCAGGGCATTGCCAACCCAATCGCGACGATTCTCTCTGCGGCCTACATGCTGCGCCTCTCTCTGGACGCTCCAGAAGCGGCTGGCGCCATCGAAGCCGCTGTGCAGCAGGTCATCGACGACGGCTACCGCACCGTCGACATCGCTGCCGACCCAGCAACCGCTGTCAGCACCGAAGAGCTGACCAAAGCGATCATCGCACGACTTTAATCGAACCAACCAGCATCCGCTTGGGTGCTGGTTTTTTCACAAAAGGAGGACCTTGTCATGGCTCATCAGTTTTCTATTCCCCATAAAACCTTCATCGGCACCAATGCTCTGCCCGACGCCGCTGCGGCGCTGTGCGCCCTGGGCCGCAAGGCGCTGATTGTCACCGGTCAATCCATGATTCGCCAGGGGCACGTGGCTGCGCTGACCGCCCTGCTGGAAAAAGGCGGCGTGGCGCATGCGCTCTTTTCCGGCATCAGCGGCGAACCCACCGACACCATGATTCGCGAGGGAGCCGCGGTGTATACTCAGGAAGGCTGCGACTTCGCCATCGGTTTCGGCGGCGGCAGCGCCCTGGATGCGGCCAAAGCCATCGTCGTGGAGGCCAAGACCGGTCAAGGCATCACCTCGTTCAAGGGGCAGACGATTCCGGCGACGATGCCGCCAGTGGCCGCCATTCCATCCACGGCTGGGACCGGCTCGGAGACGACGCCGTTCACCATCATCACCGACACGGTGAACGACGAAAAACTCCTGCTCAAAGGCGACGGCCTCATGCCTGCCCTGGCCATCGTTGACCCGCTCTTTTCCCAGCAGACGCCGCGCAGCGTCACAGTGGCCACTGGCCTGGACGCGTTGACCCACGCCATCGAAGCCTACACCTCCCGCAAGGCGTTCTGTGAGAGCGACTTGTTCTGTCTCTCGGCGGTGAAGCGCATTTTTGCGGCACTGCCACGGGCTGTGGCCGACGGCAGCGACCAGGAAGCCCGCCAGGAAATGGCGATTGCCGCTTACGAGGCTGGCGTGGGCATTGCCAATTCGTCGGTGACCATTGTCCACGGCATGAGCCGCCCAATTGGCGCGCTTTTCCACGTGCCTCACGGCATTTCCAACGCCATGCTGCTGACCGCCTGCCTGCGCGTCATTGCCGATGGTGCCACGAGCCGCTTTGCGGACCTGGGCCGTGCCATTGGCGTGGCCGACGACAGCGACGACGACCAAACCGCCACGACCCTCTTTTTGGAGGCGGTGGCGCAGCTTTGCCGCACCTGCGAGGTGCCAACGCTGGAAGCTTACGGCATCGACCGCGAGCGCTTCTTTGCCGTCATGGACAAGATGGCCGACGACGCTCTCGCCAGCGGCAGTCCGGCCAACACCCGCAAAGCCATCGGCAAAGACGACATCTTACAAATCTATCAGAGCCTCTGGGACTAAGCTTAACCATTTGGCGCACGATGTTTTCGCATCGTGCGCCTTTTATGATCGCAAGATTTATGAAAAACACGCGCGAGGCGCATGCTATAATACCGATGAAAGGAGGCGATGGGCGTGAAGGTGCAAGACATCGAACTGGCGCAGGCCATCGTGGAGCATGTGGACACCCACCTGCACGAGCGCATGACCTTGGACGACCTCGTGGCGGCGACCCATTATTCAAAATTTCATCTGCATCGCGCGTTTACGACGGTGCTTGGCTTGCCGGTGCACACGTACGTGCAGCGACGTCGGCTGAGCGAGGCGGCGTCGCTGTTGGTGCATTCGCGGCGGTCCATTCTGGACATTGCCTTGCTCAGCGGGTATCAAAGCCAGCAGGCCTTCAGCGTCGCCTTTAAAAGCCTGTATAAGCAGGCGCCAGGGGCGTTTCGTCGGCGAGCGGACGCCTATCCCTTGCAATGCCGCGTGTCGTTGTACGCACACCTTGCCGCGCCCATCGTTGAAAGGCAGCAGGTACGACTGGCAAACGACGCCGACGTTCCGACGCTCCTGGCGCTTATGAAGGCCGCCATCGATGGCTACCCGGAAATGGACGAGGGAGCCTTTCTGCGGCCTGACGATTCTTTTGGGCTGGCGGTTCGATTGGAGGGCTACCTGCTCACGATGTTTTTCTACGGCGTCGCCATGACGATGGTGCAGGTCACGCTGACCACCCTTTTTCAGGAGAGTGTGGCGCCCGACGAACAAGGGCGTTTGTTTGGGCTGCTCGGTAGTATCTATGCAGGGGCGCTGCCCTTCGGCATGGTTGCCTTTGGTGCCTTGGCGGATGGGGTGTCGCTGCGCGGCATCATGGTGGTGTCGGGCATTGCGGTGTTGTTGGCTGCTGGACAAATGCGGCGAATGTTCAGCCAACAGCGATGAATTTTTTTGCAAAACAAATGAAAATTTATTTTTGTCAAGCTTGGGCGGACCGTTCAAGCTTTTTTATGTCAATATTTGATGAGATTTTTCGATTACCCCTCGAAAAATCAAAGTTCATAGTATATAATGTTAATGATTCCTGTCATTAGAGAGGATACTATGAAATTCAAAACGATAATAAAAAGATTTAAGGCGTTATCCCTTCTGCAAAAAGTGGTGATCGGTCTTTTTGTGATTAGCTTCATTATTGTGACCGGCAACAGCGCCTACAGCATGATTCACCAGCATCTGATTAAAACGATGACGGTTGGCGCCGAGTACACCGATGTGGTGTACAGCGATTATGGCTTCATTCAGGCCGAAGAATCGCTGATCACGCCAAAAGGATCGGGAAAAGCGGAGATTGCGGTTGAAGAAGGGGTGCGCGTGCCGAAAAACCATGAGGTGTTTTCGGTGACAACCACCAAAGATAATGGTAAAAATACCACAGAACCTTACTATGCACCAATTTCCGGCATTGTCAGCTACCGCATTGACGGCTACGAAAACATGTCGGACATTGAGGAAATTAAAGATCTTGATTTTCGTGGCATTTATGAAGATACGTTCACAAAAGATGGAAAAACCAATGCAAGCGATACGGCTACGGCTGGTGAAGCCTATGCCAAGGTGATTGACAACCTGAAAGAGGCGTACATTTATATGTCTTATAACGCAAAGGACAATCATTTCTTTGATAACGAAGGGGATTCGCTGCGCATTCGTTTTCCAGAATTAAACGAATCAACGACAGGAACCGTCGAAGAAATCATTGACAATGGGGACGGAACAAAGTTCTGTAAAATTGTTCTCGGACCTGTGAGTGAAACATTTTTGACGAACCGAGTGGTACAGGCGGAAATTTATCAGGTTGAGACCTCGACGCTGAAACTGGAAAAGGACGTTCTCGTTTATAACGATGGCGATCCAGGCGTGTATGTCGTATCGGGCGGCACCGTTCAGTGGCAGTCCGTGACGATCATCAAAGAAACGGACAGCAGCGTGGAATGCGAAACCCTGCCAGAAGGGACCGTCATTGTCTTGACGCCAAACCGGGTATCACCAGGGGATGTTGTGAAAGGATCGTAATATAAATGTCTATTGCAGAAAATCTTGAAACCATTCATCAACATATTGCAGCGGCCCGTCAGGAAGCAGCCGCCGACAACGGCGACGTTAAACTGATTGCCGTCAGCAAATACCATACTATTGAAGAAATCAAAGAAGCGTATAAAGATGGGCAGCGCGCTTTTGGCGAAAATCGTGTTCAGGAATTGCTGCCTAAAATTGATGCGATGGCGGAAGCTGGCGCCACCGATGTGGAATGGCATCTGATCGGTCACTTGCAGAAGAACAAGGTTCGGCAAGTGGTTGGAAAAGTGGCCATGATTCAGTCGGTGGACAGCATTGGCTTGCTGGAAGAAATTGAAAAACGCGCCGTTCAGCACGACTGCGACGTGAACATTCTCCTGCAGGTCAACGTGGCACAGGAAGAGCAAAAATCGGGCATTGCCTTTGAAGACATCGACGCCTTTGTGGCAGAAATGCCAAAGATGACGCATGTCTTCCTCAAAGGGCTCATGTTTATTGCACCAAACTTAGACGATAAGAACGATTTGCGACCATATTTTAAAAAGATGAACGATAAGTTCCATCAGTTGAAGGAACAAAACATCGAGCATGTGGACATGACGTGGTTGTCGATGGGAATGAGCGGCGACTACGAAGTGGCTGTGTCCGAAGGCGCTAATATGGTTCGCGTTGGCAGCGCAGTGTTTAACACAAAATAATGGAGGTAGACCATGGGGATTAAAGATACATTGATGAACTCATTAGGATTCCAAGACCAAAACGACGACGATTACCAGTACGAAGACGATTATGGGTACGATGAACCAGAATACGAAGAAGAACCAAAGCAGCAGACGCAGCAGAAGTCTTCCATGTTCGGGTTCCGTTCTTCGTCGGAGAATTCGTCCAGCGATTACAGCAGCTATTCTGGGCCTGGCATGCGCATTGTGCTCTTGCAGCCAAACCGTTTTGAAGAAGCCCAGAACATTGCCAGCTACCTGTTAGATAACAAGGTGGTTGTGTTCGATCTGCAGGAATGCGACGTGGACACCGCCATCAACATTGTCAACTTTGTCAGCGGGGCAATTTACGCACTCAATGGCTCCATCCAGAAAATCAACGATCGTGGCGCCATTTTCGTGGCCGTGCCTCCAAGTGTCTCCATGGACAACGAACTGCGCATGGGGCTTGGTGAAGACGACTATGGACTGAACATTGCAGACTGGGTCAATCGCACGCATTCCAAGGCTGAATTCCAGGACTAAGTGGAGGACGTTGAATGTTAACAAGCGGCGCAGTCTTTACGATTTATAAAGCCATACGTCTCGCCTTCCGTTTGTACGAGTTCATCCTTTTGGCACGTATTCTCTTAACATGGACCAACATCAGTCCGTACAACAGCAAAATTGCGCGTTTTCTCTGCGATCTGACCGATCCGTTTTTGGGTAAAATTGAGCAATACATGCCACGGGCTTTGCTGGCACCATTGAACTTTTCACCAATCGTGGCATTTTTGCTTCTGAGCGTGGTGGAAAGCCTTCTCTATCGTCTCCTGATCTTGTTTATGTAGAGATGAATGACTGAGTATGTTGACGTTTGATAAATATTTACTCGATTTAATCCGGCAGACGACCGTTGAATGGCGGGACGTTCTGACGGATTTTATGCCTCGTGAACAAATTGACGACAAAGTCGACCTTTTGCTTCAGTCGGGGGTGCACTACCGCATCGATGGCGGCTACGACGACGCTGAGCGGGTGCGGTTGTTCATGACGATGTTTGATGACGTGCCGCCAGGGCCGGACGACATGAACATTGGCGTGGTGTCCTTTACGGGCAACACGAAGTTCATCAATTTTTCGCACCGCGACTGCCTGGGCGCACTGATGAGCCTCGGCTTTGAGCGTCGCTGCATTGGCGACATCATCGTGCGCGACAACGGCTTCGACGTGCTGACCAACTCCGAGATCGATGATTTTCTGCTTATGAGCGAGCTGAGTATTCGGCGTGTGCCGATGCGCGCGAAAAAAATCGATTGGAGCAACTGGCAGGCACCGGAGCGGGAGCTCAAGGAGATGTCCATTTTGGTGGCGCAAACGCGTCTGGATGCGGTCATTGCCAAGGTGTTCAACTTATCGCGCAGTCAGGCTGTGGAACACATCCGTGCTGGGCTGGTGCAGGTGGATCACCAGCCAACGACCAATGTCAGCCGCATGTGCGACGCTGGTCAAATCATCACCGTGCGCGGCAAAGGCAAATTCATCCTTCAGGACATTGAAGGTGTGAGCAAAAAAGGCAAAATAAAATTGAGTATTGGTAAATATGTGTAGCGGGTTCTTGACAAAGAAAGCCATATCCAGTAGACTTTTTATTGTATAGATAGAGGCAATGAGCGGAACCGTTAACAGGGCCTTGTTTTCTAGCGAATCCATGTTGGTGGAAGATGGATAAAACAAGCTGTTATGTATCGTCCGTGAGCCGCGACCTGAACCAGAGTAGGGGAGCCGTGTGATCTGCGTTAAAGATTGCTGAGTGTTTATGGGGCAACCCATAAATATGAGGGTGGTACCGCGATTCAAACTCGTCCCTTAGTGGGATGAGTTTTTTTATTTTTTATGAGAGGTGACATTATGTCTAACAAGGAAGAAAAAGATTATAGTGAAACATTGAATCTGCCAAAAACAGATTTTCCAATGCGTGGCAACCTGCCAAAAAATGAACCAAGTTTCTTGGAATTCTGGAACGACATTGATATTTACGATAAGGTGCAAAAGAAAAACGCCGGTCATCAGAAATTCGTTCTTCATGACGGCCCTCCATACGCCAACGGTGAAATCCATCTTGGCCATACCATGAACAAAGTCCTCAAGGACATCATCGTAAAATCCAAGACCCTGCAGGGCTACGATGCGCCTTACGTGCCTGGCTGGGATACCCACGGGCTGCCAATCGAATTGAAGGCCATCGAAAACACCGGCCTGGATGCGAAGACCGATGACGTGGTTGGCTTCCGCAATGCTTGCGCCGACTACGCTTTGAAATACGTTGACATTCAGCGCGAAGGGTTCAAACGCCTCGGCGTGCGCGGCGACTGGGAACACCCATACCTGACCCTGAAGCCAGAATTTGAAGCCCGCGAAATTGGCGTCTTTGGTGAAATGGCCAAGAAGGGCTACATCTACAAAGGCACCAAGCCAGTGTACTGGTGCCCACATTGCCACACCGCGCTGGCTGAAGCCGAAATCGAATACGGCGAAGAAAAATCCCCATCCATCTACGTGAAGTTCAAGGTCACCGATGCCAAGGGCAAATTCACTGAAGACAACACCTATTTCGTCATTTGGACCACCACACCATGGACCTTACCTGCCAACGAAGCTGTCTGCTTGAACCCTGAATTTGAATATCAGCTGCTGAACTTTGACGGCGAACGTTACGTGCTGGCAAAAGAACTGGTTGAAACCGTTGTTAAAGAAATCGGTCTGCCAGAAAACTACACCGTGGAAGGCGAATGGCTCGGCAAAGATCTGGAATACATCGTTTGCCAGCATCCATTCCTGGACCGCGATTCTCTCGTGATCAACGGCACCCACGTTACCCTCGATGCTGGTACTGGCTGCGTTCACACCGCTCCTGGTCATGGGGTGGAAGACTATGTGGTTGGTCAGCGTTATCACCTGCCAATCCTGTCTCCACTGGACGACGACGGCGTGCTCACCGAAGAAGCCGGTCCATTTGCCGGCATGAAGACCGAGGATGCCAACAAAGCCATCTGCCAGCACATGGAAGAAAGCGGCGCGCTCTTGAAGCTCAGCTTCTTCAAGCACCAATACCCACATTGCTGGCGCTGCGGCACCCCAACCTTGTTCCGTGCTACCAATCAGTGGTTTGCGTCCATCGATGGCTTCCGCGAAAAAGCGTTGGATCAGATCGAAAATCACATCAAATTTACACCAGAATGGGGCAAAGAACGCCTCTTTAACATGATTCGTGACCGTGGCGACTGGTGCATCTCCCGTCAGCGTGTATGGGGCGTGCCAATTCCTGTCTTCTACTGCGAAGACTGCGGCGAAACCATCCTCGACGACGACACCATTGCTAGCGTTCAGAAACACGTGCGCGAACATGGCACCAACTGCTGGTTCAGCATGACGGCTGAAGAACTGATGCCAGAAGGGTACAAGTGCCCTAAGTGCGGCGGCACCCATTTCCGTAAGGAAACCGACATCATGGATGTTTGGTTTGATTCTGGGTCCAGTCACGAAGGCGTTCTGCGCGCAGAATCCGACGAGCTCTGGCCAGCCGATCTCTACCTCGAAGGCAGCGACCAGCACAGAGGTTGGTTCAACTCCTCTCTCTGCACCTCTGTGGCTGTCTATGGTCAGGCGCCATACAAAGGCCTCTTGACCCACGGCTTCCTCGTTGACGAAAAAGGCAACAAGATGAGTAAGTCCAAGGGCAACGGCGTCGACCCTAAAGACGTTATCAAGCAGAACGGTGCCGACATCCTGCGTCTCTGGGTGGCTTCTTCCGATTACCGCAGCGACGTTTCTGTCAGCCAGGGCATCATCAAGCAGGTGGCTGATTCTTACCGCAAGATCAGAAACACCTTCCGTTTCATGCTCGGTAACATTTCCGACTTCGACGTTCGTAAGGACCGCGTGGCTTACGACCAGATGACGGAGCTGGATCGTTGGATGATGGGCCGCTTTGTGGACCTCGTAGCAAAAGCAAAGGACAGCTACAACGCTTACGACTTCCATGTGATCTATCGTTCCATCTTCAATTTCTGCAACACCGATCTGAGTGCGGTGTACTTCAGCATCATCAAGGACCGTCTCTACTCCAGCAAGGTGGACGATCCTGCACGCCGCAGCTGTCAGACGGTTCTCTATGATATGTGCCTGGCTCTGGACATCGTCCTGTCCCCAATTCTCTCCTTCACCACTGAAGAAGTGTTCAAATACATCGACATGGACAACAAGCCAGAATCCGTTCAGCTCTGCGATTGGCCAACCTTTGACATCGCTGGCGTTGACGAAGAACTGGATAAGAAGTGGAGCGCCCTCATGAGCTTCCGCAACGAAGTCATGAAGCCTCTTGAAACCGCTCGTAAGGACAAGAAGATCGGGAACTCCCTCGACGCGAAGGTTACGCTGTATCTTGGCAGCGAACTGGACGACGTGAAGGCCGCTCTCGCCAGCATGGACATGGCACCAGAAGATTTCTTCATCGTCAGCCAGCTGGTCATCGACGACATCGCCAATGCGCCTGCTGACGCAGAAAAGAGCGAAACCGTCGAAAACTTTGCCGTGAAGATTGACCAGGCAAGCGGTCACAAGTGCGCACGCTGCTGGAAGTATTCTGAATCCGTCGCTGCAGACGGAGACGTTTGCGAACGCTGCGCCAGCGTGCTCGAATAATTAATTCTACGTACTCAAGACTGAGAAAGCGTGTTCTTTCTCAGTCTTTTTTTGTGCCTTGATGCATCAACAACGTACATTTGTCCGCCATTGATAAAAAGGTGCACGCATGGTGTATTAATTTATTCGATTGACGGACGTTCGGTTCCATCTAGCCTTTATGAAAAAATTATGTAATAATGAACAGGATTGGTAAAAGAATTGTTATATTTTTTTGCCAAATACCATTGCAGAAAGAAGGGGGTTGCAGGCGAAAGAGAAAGCCTGCGAAAACAGTATGAGTTTTAAATCGTTATTTCACAAGTGGAATAACATCAGCCTTGTAAAACGTATTGTTTGTGGTTTAATCATCGGTATTGTTTTAGGGCTGGTTGTTCCGCAAGCAACCGGGATTTCCATTCTGGGGAATCTCTTTGTTGGTGCTTTGAAGGGCATTGCACCAGTTTTGGTCTTTTTCCTCGTTATTAGCGCTTTGTCCAACATGGCAGAAGGTCAACGTACCAACATGAAAGCCATCGTTGTTTTGTACATTATCGGCAACTTAACCGCTGCGTTCGTTGCTGTTCTTGGTCATTATGCGTTCCCAGTCACCATGACCTTTGCGTCCGGTGCGGATGCTGGTGATGTCGCACCACCTAGCGGCGTGGTTGAAGTGTTGACCAATCTCCTGATGAACCTGGTCGACAACCCTGTCAACGCCATTGTGAATGCCAACTACATCGGGATTCTTTTCTGGGCCGTTATTTTTGGGATTGCACTGAAAAAAGCCAACGAAGGCACCAAAAATGTGCTTGAAAATATTTCTGATGCCACCTCCATTGCGGTTCAGTGGGTCATCAGCTTCGCTCCATTTGGGATCTTGGGTTTGATCTTCACCACCATTTCTCAGCAGGGGCTGGGCGCATTGGTTGGTTATGCAAAGCTGATCGTTCTCTTGGTTGGTGCGATGGCTGTTGTTGCCTTGATCATTAACCCAATCATTGTCTTCCTTTGCATTCGCAAGAACCCATACCCATTGGTGTTCACCTGCCTTAAAGAAAGTTTTGTAACCGCGTTCTTCACTCGCAGCTCCGCAGCAAACATTCCTGTGAACATGGAACTTTGCAAAAAGCTGAACTTGGACGAAGACACCTATTCCATCTCCATTCCGTTGGGATCGGCGGTTAACATGGCAGGGGCTGCCATCACCATTTCCACCATGGCATTGTCCGCAGCAACTACCCTGGGTATTGACGTTTCCTTTGGGACCGCGTTGGTGATGTGCGTGTTGGCCGCAGCCAGCGCTGCAGGGGCTTCCGGTGTTGCCGGCGGGTCCTTGCTCCTGATTCCATTGGCCTGCAGCCTGTTTAACATTCCTAACGACATTGCGATGCAGGTTGTTGGGGTAGGGTTCATCATTGGCGTCATTCAGGACTCCTGCGAAACAGGGCTCAACTCCTCCACGGACGTTTTGTTCACCGCTTGCGCAGAATTCCGTGATCGTCGCCTTCATCCAGAACGCTACAAAGGCAAACCTGAAGCGCGCATGACTGTGCCAAAAAATGAAATCTAACAAAAAGACCGTACTTACTAAATGTAAGTACGGTCTTTTTATTACTGACGTTTGAAAATGGATTCGCCGTCTTTGAAGGTTTCGAGGACTTGAATGTCCTTAATGGCCATTGGATCAACCTTCAATGGATTTTTATCCAGGATGACAAGATCGGCACGTTTGCCTTCTTTGATGGAGCCTTTGCTGTCTTCTTCGAAGTACGCATAGGCGGCATTGATGGTGATGCCTTTTAGAGCATCATAAACACCTATGCATTGTTCCGGTCCAATTTTTGTTCCTGCTACACTGACGCGGTTAACGGCGCTCCAGACGCTGTGCAGCATCAGAGGGAGACGCACTGGCGTATCTGTGTGGAAATTGTAGATCAGCCCACGATCCAGCGCCGACTTTGCAGGGCTGACACGAGGACCACGGACAGGTCCAAAGTTTTTCAAATGAACATCGCCCCAATAGTAAGTATGGGCAACAAAGATCGATGGAATCATGCCGATGGCTTTCATGCGATCCAGTTGATCGTCTCGCACGGTCTGGCAATGAATCATGACGGGACGAAGATTGTTTTTGTTCGGATTGGTGGAGGCTGCAAGCTCTTCTTCATAGATATCAAGAAGCTGCTGGGAGGCCGCATCGCCGTTGCAATGAGTCAGTAATTGCTGATTGTCGTCCAGGGCGCGCTTGATGTACTCATGAACCTGGTCCTCTCTTAACCAAGGGTAGCCGCAATAATCTTCAGAATCGGCGTAAGGCTCGCTCATCCAGGCGGTTCTCCCTTGTGGAGAGCCGTCCAGGAGAATCTTATAGCCGCCAATCTTTAAATGGTTTTTGTAGGAGCCAACAATGTCTGCGTTGGATTCCATAAGAGTCTGCAATCCGTCGGCGGCGTGTACAAGTTCGCCGGATAATTCAAGCGGCATCGGATACGCAACAATATCAATTTTAAGTTTGTCGTGCTCACTGGTCTGTTTCAAAAGTGCCAAAACTTCTGGCGCTGTGGCGCCATCTTGGGCGGTGGTGACGCCGTTGGACGCATAAAGATCCTGAACCTCCACAAGAAGTTCTTCCGGATTCGTAACAGGCGGTTCGTTTGCAACATTTGCCATCATAATGGCGGCTTCTTCAAGATAGCCGCTTGGCTCATTGGAGTCTGGATAACGATCGATATGGCCGCCTTGTGGATCTGGTGTCGTTTCGTCTATCCCGGCACGGGATAAAGCCAGAGAGTTGGCGCATCCGACATGGCCTGATGTATGGGCAATCACAATAGGGTGTGTTGCAGACGCACGATCAAGAACCTTTTTGTCCGGATGTGCTTTTTCTTCAAGAAAATTGTTGTCGTACGCATAGCCGGCAATTGGCTGACCTTCAGGAATGTGATGGTCTTCAATAAAGCCCTTGAGTCGTTCGACGATTTCATCAAAGTTTTTGGTACCTTCCAAATCCACCTTTGTTCCATATTGAACGCTGGCCATCGCAATGTGACCGTGGCCGTCGATAAAGGAAGGCATAAGGGTGGCGCCCATCAGATCAATACGTTGACCATCCTGGCTTAATTTCTGAGCAAGCTCGTCGTACGCCCCAACTGCGACAATTTTCCCATCTTCGATCAAAACCGCTTCTGGCTGATCCCATTCATTTTCCATCGTGATAATATCACCGTTAAAAAATAGCTTTTGCATTGTGAATCTCCTTTCTGAAACAACGAAGTGCTAATCTTTTGTATAGAAAAACCAACTAAGATTAGCGTACCGAAGCGGCGATAAAATTACTAATATAAGAAATTTGAAGATTCAGTTAAAACTATAATCAAAGTTTAATGGTTTTACATTGAAAATGGTTCGACGAACGATGCATGCAAGAAAGCGGCCAGAAAAGAAGTGAATCAAAGCGGGCGCATGTCACGCAGCGTTTCATGATAAAAAAGAAATCCCTTGCTTACCGATCGGTAAGCAAGGGATTTTTGGTTTACTGACGTTTGAAAATGGATTCGCCGTCTTTGAAGGTTTCGAGAACATGAATGTCCTTAATGGCCATCGGATCAACTTTTAATGGATTCCTATCCAAGATGACAAGATCGGCGCGTTTGCCTTCTTTGATGGAGCCTTTGCTGTCTTCTTCGAAGTATGCATAGGCGGCATTGATGGTGATGCTCTTTAAAGCGCTGTACACATCAATGCATTGGTCGGGACCGATGGTGACTCCACCGCATGTTTGGCGGTTGACGGCGGTCCAAGCAGAGAACAACATATCCGGCAGACGAACAGGTGTGTCCGTATGAAGATTGAACACCAGTCCACGATCCAGCGCTGCTTTGCAAGGACTGATGTGACTGCCGCGCTTCTGACCGAAGTTTTTCAGATGAACATCGCCCCAAAAATAGGTGTGTGCCACAAAGAAGGAAGGAAGCATGCCAATTGGTTTCATGCGATCCAGTTGGTCGTCTCGCACGGTTTGGCAATGAAGCATGACGGGACGAAGATTCAGCTTATTAGGGTTATCGGAGGCGTTGAATTCTTCTTCGTACGCATCCAACAGCTGCTGAGAGGCGGCATCGCCGTTGCAGTGAGCCAGAAGCTGTTGGTTGTCGTCCAACGCACGTTTAATGTAGGAGTGAATTTGCTCCTTAGTAACCCAAGGATAGCCGCAATAGTCGCCAGAGTCTTCGTATGGCTCGCTCATCCAGGCGGTTTTTCCTTGAGGGGAGCCATCCAAAAGAATCTTGTAACCGCCAATCTTCAAATGATTTTTGTACTTACCGGCACGGTCCTGATTGGCCGCCATAAGTGGCGTCAATTGATCGCGTCCGGCAATCTCCATTGGCAGTGGGTAAGCCACGATATCGATTTTCAATTTTCCGTGATCGCTGGCGTTCTTTAAAAGGTTGAAAACGCCATCTTCCGTAGCCCCATCCTGTGCAGTGGTTACCCCGAATGACGCGTAAAGATTCTGTACATCAACCAGCAGTTCTTCAGGGTTCGAAACCGCTGGCTCATTGGCGGCAATCGCAAGCATCATGGCTGCTTCTTCCAAGAAGCCAGATGGTTCGTTGCTGCCAGGGTAGCGGTCAATATGCCCGCCCTGAGGATCTTCCATATGTTCATCGATGCCGGCATTGGCTAGTGCTAAAGAGTTGGCGCAGCCTACGTGGCCAGAAGTGTGTGTTGCAATAACCGGATGTTTTGTTGAAACACGGTCCAACACAGCCTTGCCAGGATGAGCGTGCTCCTCAAGGAAATAATTGTCGTACGCATAGCCGACAATAGGCTGCCCTTCTGGAATGTGGTGTTCGTTCATAAATGCCTGAAGACGTTCCACAATCTCGTCGAAATTCTTTGTTCCTTCTAAATCAACCTTGGTCCCGTACTGAACGCTGGCCATGACAATGTGTCCATGTCCATCAATAAAGGAAGGCATCAGCGTGCCTCCTGCTAGATCGATGCGTTCGCAATCGCTTGCTAGATCCTTGCTGAGCGTGTCATAGTCGCCGACAGCAACGATCTTACCGTCTTCAACCAAAACAGCCTCTGGTTGATCCCATTCGTTTTCCATGGTGACAATGTCCCCATTAAAAAATAGTTTTTGCACAATAAAACTCCTTTCTAAACAACCTAGTAGCATAATACACTTAAAAAAACCTATTATTGCAAGTGTACTGCACAAAAGAGGGAATTACAACAAGAATCAAGTAAGAATACGACATTTTTGCATGGAAAAGATACGAAGGTAGCAGAGAGTAAAAAGCGTGGCCGTAATAGGGAATAATGTATTGTGAGCAATAGAAACACTCTGAACGAATGCTTGTAAAGTCTAAGAAAATAAGAGGCAAAAGAAATTATAAAAAAGTGTAAAATAGTGCTTGCATTCTAAGAATAAAAGTGATAGTATATACACATCGCCAAGCGACGGAACAAATCAAGAAAAACTTTTGATTAAAAAGTTGAAAAAACTTCTTGACAAAAACTCCTGAGCTGTGGTAATATAAATGAGCTGTCGCTGAGGCGGCAGGTTGTTC
>ERZ1034920.957-NODE-957-length-20065-cov-39.085457_pt1 | contig 20065 bp, 28 predicted proteins | sample MGYA00520688_ERZ1034920 | MGnify/ENA primary metagenome ERZ1034920 (study PRJEB33766, sample SAMN09781785) | gut metagenome | biome: gut microbiome | host: Homo sapiens | place: Madagascar | study: EMG produced TPA metagenomics assembly of the PRJNA485056 data...
GGCACAATGGACGATGCGTCCATTGACACCCCGGAGGATGTCTTGGGCGTTCTGCTGTCAATCTCCGGCGTTCTGGGCGTGGACGCCGAAGTGCTGATTTCTGCCGCGTTGAATGCGGCGAACATCTGTGCGTGTGAGGTATGCTATGCCGACTGACACCCAGCGTCGCGCTCGCAACAAGTGGGATGCAGAAAACATGGCCGTGATTTCCTGCAAGCTAAAACGGGAGATCGCGGAAACCTTTAAGGCTACGGCGAAAGCCAACGGCACGACCCCGAATGAACTGATCCGCAAATGGATCGATGCGTATATGCGGCAAAACATGCCAGCAGAGCAACCTTCGGATGAAAAAATATGATTTGAATATAAAAAGCCCGCCCGGAGCGTATGCTCAGGGCGGGTTTCCTTGTGTCAGACGGCGGGCGGTGTTGTAGATGTGCGGCAGGCGGCGGGAGATGGTTTTGCGGTCGACGCCGATCTCGGCGGCGGCGTCCATCTGCGGGAGCCTGCGCACGATATAAAGCTTCACGATCTGCTGATCGATCTGATCCAGTATGCCCTCGTCAGTGACGCGCTCCCAGTCGCTGCGCGTGAGGTGTTCCAGCTCCTTCGGCAGAGCCAGCCGCGCAGTTATGCTTTCGTCACTCCCTTCGGCCCGCCGCCGGGCAGGGCTTACTTTTCCTTGTGATTCAGCACAGCGATATTGCCCTTGTTGCTGACTTCGAGATCCAGCGCAGCGGCCAGATCGCGGACTTTGATGTAGTTCGTGCCGTCTTTCAGGATGCGTTCAACGGCGACTTCCTTACCGTCCACGATGATCTTGCTCTTTTCGACCACTTCTTTTTCCCCCTCTCCGTTCTTTCCATCTTCGAGTGCCATGACCGTATGGCCCTCGCTTACCAGCACGTCCCCGCGCAGGAGATTGGCGTCTGTCGTCAGGTACTTGCTGCCGGTCAGCAGCTCGAAGTCTCCCGTTGCGGGCCAATCGTGCAGCATGCAGTATGTCGTGCAGCTGTTGCCCTGCCGACGGTAGAGCGCTTCGACCGACGCGCAGCCTGCAGCCACGGCGCAGAGCGTCATGAGGCCGGAGCAGTCCGTCTCCACGGGCTTTGTGATCTTGCTCACGTCCCATCCGACGGCTCTGGCGGCCTCATACGCCGTGTTCCGGTCGCTCATGTCGTAACCGATATTCCGGTTTTTAATCGCTGCCTCGCACGTCTGCGCGGCCCGCTCGGCCTTTTTGCGGCTCTTGTAGCGCAGGACGCCGATCCAACGCCCGTTGTACCAGCGCGAGATATTCAGTTCCCGCCCGGTCTGGTTGCCGGGCTGCTGGTTCCGGCCGCCGGTTTCGCCGAGGCTGGCCTGTCCGATCTTGATGCTCATGCCCGCTCACTCCCGTACAGCTCGTGGTGCAGCTGCAGCACGGCGGCCTCGATCAGCTTATCGATCGTTTCCACATCAAATTGAATGCCCTTCTCAGCGAGGAAGTTCACAACATACGCCTTTTTCGCCGCGCCGTCCGTCGCGGTGTACAGCTGCTCCGCCGCCTTTACGCCGATCTCAACGTAAGTGCGGAGCGTTTGCAGCTTATCCGCGTCGATCTTCGTCTTGATCCACGGGATCAGGAATGCCGAGACGAGTGCGCTGATGAGCGCGATCACTGCCGAGATGATTTGCGTGTAGTCCATAAGTATGCTCCTTTCAATCTTTCAGCACGATCTCCGCGATGCGTGCTGCCGCTTCCGGGCCGTATTTTTCAGCCCATTTATCCATGTACTTCTGCGCGTACTTCGCGCGGTTCTCATTTTTGGCTTTCCAGAGGTAAAAGCCGCTGGAAGCCGTCGTTTCAGCCAGCACCGCAAGCGTGATCTCCGTCAGGTCTGCGCCTGCCGCGCAGGCGATAATGAGTGCGAGGCTGACGAGCGCGCTGCAGATCAGCCACTTTTTACTGAATTCCATTGCTATGCCCGCATTGCGCCTCCAGCTGGTGTAAAAACTTCTTCACGTCGCCGTTCCCGCCGAGTGTGACGTATTTCTGCCCGGCGATCAGACGCTCGGCCATTGGCATTTCTTCCGACATGATGGTCAGCCGGAGGATCGCCAGATACTGCTCGTCCTGATGCTCCTGCATTTTCCCGAGCTTTTTGTCGATCTCGGCTAGGTGCGCCTCCTGCGTTGTGGCCTTGCCGCGCTTTTTCTGTATTGCGCTGACGACGGCGTTGACGACCGCCGTCAGCGCGGACGATCCGAGCACGGCGCAGACGAGGGTAACGATGATAGTCTTGGTGTCCATTGTGTCTCCCTTCCGCGCGATCAGATCGGCACGAAGGCGCTGTCTGTCCATTCGGCTTGCTTTCCGGCCTCGCCCATCCAGACTTTGGTCTCGCCGTTGTTGGTGTAATAAGCATTCTGGATCAGCGACATGCCGGCCTTCCACACGATGGGGTTATCCGCCGTTCCGGCTTTCACGGCCTGCTCGGCGTACACCTGCCGGACGAGGATCTTGTTGACGTAGATGTTCCGCCAGTCATAGCCCAGCTTGTCCGACTGGGTTACGGTCGTGGTGATGCCGCCTGCGGCCTGCACGAGCTTGCCGTCGGTGATGGCCGATTTGATCTGCGTAAGCTTAGTTTCCGTCATAGGTAGCCTCCAGTTCCGCCAGCAGATCGCTGGCCGTTTTTTTGCCCATCTTCGCCGTGATGGTGCCGTCGCGGTTGTCGGTGATGGGGCCTGCGACAGCGTAGTCGGCGTTGTCCCATTCCTGCACCTGCTCCTCGGTCGCGCCGGTGGGGTTGCCGTCGGTGCCGTAGACGGGGACGGTATCGCGCTGGACGATGGACCAGCTCAGTCCGTCCACAAACAGCTGCACGGCGGCAGCGTGGGTCATTTCGAGCGTGACGGCCTTGCTCTCGCGCCCGCCCCAGTCCCGGTCGGTGACTTTCCCGGCGATCGACGCCGGATATTCGGTGTTATTCGCTTTGAAGTAGATCATGTTGACCTCCTATTCTTCGGTGATTACCGCATATTTACCTTCTGTGTATCCACCTGAATCATAATAATATGGGAACTTTATGTTCGCGTTTTTTGTGACTTGATATGTGTACTTCATTCTCCCGTACCCGGATGCAACGGTTTTTCCGTTCAACCGGACAGCCACGTATGTACCACCGACTCCATTTTGCAGGTATATGTCAACGGTCGTTCCTTGCTCTATCTCTAGTGTTCCGCTCGTGTACTTTTCTCCGTTATACTCCACATATCCATAATGGAATCCGGATGTTCCACCACCAGAAATCGTAATTGTTACCGGTTTCGCGAATCCTATCTCATACGCCGTCCCATCCACCAGCGTTCGACCCCCCCCCGATTTGGTAACTTGTACCAGCAATCAGGTCGGTGCCGCCTTTGATGGCGTAGGATGTGCCGTTGATCAACGTGTGGTGTGTGCCCATGTGGGTCCTCCTTTATGCGAGTGTGTAGGTGCCGTCGGCGTTGGCAATGACGGCGGTTGTGCCGGGAAGGGTGAAGGCTGGCACGACCAAGTGGCTTTCGAAGTAATTACCAGCGGCTGCTTGTGTTTGCGACATCATATAAAACACCTCATACATATTCGCCCCTCCCATGTTCTGTACAGATGGTGTCCTTGTCCATTGCCCGGTCACTCTTAATTCTGTCGCATCCGGCAACGCTGTCCCTTCCTCATTAAAGTAGGTAGCATTATGCTTGAGCCCTAGCTCTGTTATCGAAAGGATAAAGCATTTTGCATCCATTGTCGTTTTCTCGGTGTTTCCATACCCATTCGTGATTGGTATTTTTATTGATCTAATCGCTTCTCGTATTCTTTCGTCAATAACCGTGCTCGCATAAGTCTGCAGCCTCTTGTTAATGTTGCTACTTGCGTACGAGTTTCCCGTTGAGTCCGAACCGAAAGCTATTGCTGAACCGTAGCTGCTTTTCTTTACCATTAGAGTCAACCCCGCCCCGTTCAAATCGGCTTCGTAGTCGTGTTTTGCCACGCAGAACTGTGCGGGGCTGCCGGATTCGTTGAGCATCAGGATCGCGCCGGGGGTGATGGTGCTCAGGGGAATGCCCTTCGAAAACGGTACGGTGAACGCCGTTCCGCCGATGAGGGTCTTCCCGGCTTTGCAGTCGTAGCCTGTGCCGCCGATCAGCTCCCGGCCGCCGGTCACGGAATAAGCCGTGCCGGAGATCAATGTCTTGTGCGCCATGGGGCCTCCTCACTCATACTGCCAGTTGATGGCCATGTTCTCGGTCGGCGTGGTCTCCGCGGAGACCAGCGTCTGCTTGGTGATGTTGCCGGTCTTCATATAGTCCGTGCCCGCCACGGCCACCGCCCACGCCGTCGGCTTCCCGCTGGCGTCCACCGCCTTGACCTTGATCAGGTCCCCGACGGCCGCGCCGGAGGCGAGGAGGACGTCCTGCTTGGCCGCGACCTGCGCGGGCGTGGCGTAATCGGTCCCGGCTTTGGCCGCTGAGACGCCGCCTGCGCCGTCACCCTTGAGGATGCCGCTGGCCGTGATCTTGTTCTGCTTTTCGATGACGTCGGCAAGCTGCAGCGCCATTTCGTCGAGCGTCGCGCCGGACGGGACGGCGACGCCGTTTTGCTGCAGGTAATTGCCGAGGGTGGTCTTTGCGCCCGCGAGGCGGTCGATCTCGCTCTGGATACTCATGGCGGCCTCCTTAAATCGCGGCGAGGGCGGTCTCGATGTCGTCGGTCAGGCTGACCGTGCCGCCGGAGGTATAGCCTGCGGGGATGGCGGCGCTGGTCTGCGTGAGGCCGTCGATGGTCTTGCTGATCGCGCCGTTGTTGGCCATGGTGCCTTCGACCTTGCTGCCGTCGGCCAGCACGATGAACTTTCCATCCAGCACGTCAGCCGCTCCGGCAGTCACGCCGGAAACGTCCTTGTACTTATCCGGGATAGCCCCGACCGTGACCTTGCCGAGCACCTTGCCCTTGGTTGGCGTGATGTCCTGCGCGGCCTCGGCAGGCGTGGCGGACTTGGTTTCCAGCACGACAGATACCTTGCCCGTGCCGGAGTGCTTGCCCGCCGGGACGGTGTATTCCTGATTGCCGGTCGTGGCGTCCAGCACCTTTTCCACTGCACCGTTGTCCGGCATGGTGCCTGCCTGCGTCACGCCGTCGGCGTCGATAAAGACTTTATTCGCCAGCACGTCGGCAGGCGCTGCCGTTGTCGCGGACACGTCCTGATAGTTTTCCGGGATCGCGCCGACGGTGACGGCGGACAGGCCGTAGTAGCCCTGGTCCGGGGCGACGGACTGCTGCTCCTTGGTCGGGGTGACGGATTTGGTCTGGAGGTTGTAGTTGCCGCCGCCGGAGACGCCCTTGACCGTGCCGGAGCCGTTGTGATAGCCCGCGGGGATGGTGTAGGATTCGCCCTCCTTGACGTTGGCGTCGACCGCGCCGTTATTCTTGATGGCGGCGGCCTTGTCGGCCAGCGCGTCGAGCTTGTCGGTGCTCGCGGCAAGGCCGAGGCCGACGAGCCAGGTACGGATCTTGTTCCGCGCGGTCTGCAGTCTGGTTACTTCTGTCTGTGTGCTCATAAAATCACTCCTTTAGATTGTCGCCAGCAGGGCGTTGATGTTGCCGACCTCGGTATAGACGGCGGCTGAGGTGACGGGCTTGGTGTTGTCCTTCTCCACGGCCGCGGCTGTGTCGACGGACAGGGTGTTGGTGTCCGGGTCGAGCTTGAGGCCGTCGCCGATGGTGTAGCCGCCGCCGGAGCCGCCGCCGGACTGCCGGGCCTCGTTGATGGCCTGGACGAGGTTGCCCTTGTTGTAGGTCTTGAGGTCGTCCAGGTCGCCGATCTGCTTCTGCAGCTGCGCCCAGACGGGCAGGACCGGGTCGGCGGTCTCGTCGCCAGACGGGTCCGCGCCGGGCTGGACCTTGCCGAGGCTCACCCAGACGGTCGGCAGGACGACGCCGCTTTCGTCCGCGCCATAGACGCCCACGCGGGCGTGGCGGCCCGGGACGGCGAGAACTTCGTGCGGGACGGGAACGGTATCCCCGTCCCAGTTCGCCGCCAGAACGTCGACGGTGGTCTTGCCGTTCGAGAAGACGGCGGTCTTCGTCAGCCCGTCCCACTCGGGCGAGAAGACGAACTCAACGGTCACGGCCTTGGCCATGCCCGCCGTCAAAAGCTCCGGCGGCGAGCACAGATGCGCACACGCGCGGGAGCAGTGGATGGTGATCATGCGTTATCAGCTCCTTCGAAGGTCACGAACGGCTCAAGGCACTTGATATCCCCGGCGGAAAGCCGGATATCGAGGTCGAGCGGAAGCGTGATGTGCGGCAGCTCGGGGAGCGTGTCGGCGTCCAGCTCGTTCAGCTCCGCCTGCGGCCGCCCGCTCATGAGCTGGTTACCGTAGAATTCGAGTGTTGGGTTGAGCCTGGTCGCCAGCATGGCGAGCTGATAGGCCTGCCGGAGCGGCAGGTCCTGTTCGATGAGCTTCTGCAGTGGCTTTGCCGCGAGCGCGATGTCGTATAATTTCATGATTCCCTCCTTAGTTGATGGCTGTGCCGTTGACGGTCAGCTTCCCGGATGAGTTGCACGCAAGGGTGCAGTAGCGGTACGAGCTGTAGTACAGCACGATCTCGTCTCCCCTGACTGTCACGGGGTAGCTCGATGTCCCTATCTCAAAGCCGGCCGAGGACGGCGTCAGGGTTTTTGTTTTCAGCTCCAGCGAATTGTACCCGCTCTTGAGTCCTGCGGCGGATACCGTGCCCCACTTCGCGGCGTAGGCCGTCGATCCGTTTTTCAGGAGCACCTGGCCGTCGGTGCCGCCGCTCGGAAGCGTGCCGTCGACGTCGCCCCACGTGCAAGCGTAGTTGGTGGCGCTGGATTTTTTCAGCACCTGTCCGGATGTGCCGCCGGTCGGGAGCACGCCTGTGATGCTGCCCCATTTGGCGGCGTAGTTGCTCGCGCCGTTTTTGAGCAGGACCTGACCATCGGTGCCGCCGGTCGGCAGGATGCCGTCGGGGCTGCCCCAGGTGACGGCGTAGTCGGTGGCGCTGGATTTTTTGAGCACCTGGCCCGTCGTTCCGCCGGAAGGCAGAGCACCGTTGATGTCGCCCCATTCGACGGCGTAGTCGGCATTTCCTGACTTTTTGAGGATCTGTCCGCTCGTTCCTCCGGTCGGCAGAAGGCCGGTAATGCTGCCCCATGTGAGCGCGTAGTCGTTGTCGGACGATTTTTTGAGTACCTGCCCGGCCGTACCGCCGGTTGGGATCTTCGCCGGCGCGTCCGCGCCTGGGTTGCCGATCGGGAACATGACGACCTTGCTGCCGGACAGTTCGAGGACGGCCACGCGCTGTCCGGCGGCGAAGTTGATGCCGGTGTTGCATTTAAAATGCTTCTCGGTCGGCTCCTCCGCGCCGTCAGGCGTGAGGGTCAGGCCGTCTTCCTCGACCGTCGCAATAACGGCCAGCTGGAACGGCTGCTGCTGTTCTTCGGTCTGCTGCTCTTCGGGTTCTTCGGTGTACAGGCTGTCAACGCCCTCCATTATGCAATCACCGTCCTTTTTGCAGAGTGTGTCATGAGGCTTCCGGCTGACAACTGCATCTGCCAGCCGGTCTCGAGGTAAATGCCGCCGATGTCGTCGTGCGTGAGCGCGAGGACGTCACCGATGCCGTGGCCGGGGTCGTTGAGGGTATAAAACGTGATGGCCCGGGCGGAGAGCAGCGACTCGTTGCGCATGCGGTCGGCGTAGGCCTGCAGCTCCTCCTGCGAGGCGATGTTGTCGACCTTGATGAGCGAGGCGATGCGCATGTTCCGCCGGAAGGTGGACTTGCGCGACTGCGGATTGTCGTTGACAGCCGTTGCGACCATGGGCTGCTCCAGATCCGGGTTGGAGCAGACGCAGATGAAGACGTTCGGCGCGTTGAAGATGTCTTCCTCATCTGAGAAGTTCGGCCCCGGATGCCGGTCCGGAAGGAAGAGGTCCGTCGTGCCGTAGGACCAGTCGATGTTCTGCGCGCTCGGCTCCTGATAGGGCTCGAGACGGGCGACGCCGGAGGCGTCGAACCAGAGGCTGTTGTAGTTGATCTCGGCCAGCAGGTCGTTGACGATGGTCAGGTAGCTCGTTCCGACATCCCAGTCCTCGCGGTCGGTCTGCAGCGTCGCGTCCGACGGCGTCGCAATGACGAGCGCGACGCCGCAGGCGGTGAGCAGCTTGCGGATCTCGGTGAGATAGGACGCACCGGCGGACAGGTGCAGGATGGTCTCGGTGCGGTTGCTGTAGACGCGCCAGCAGCGGTCGTAGGCCTCGACCTCGACGCGCTTCTGACCCGCCGCGCCCTTGATGCTCGGGGTCGCGGCCTGATAGATACCGAGTGGCGTCTCCTGCCCGTCGATGGTCATGACAGGCTGGAGCTCGTCTGATAGGTAGTCGACCGCGTCGTTGACGAGGAAGGTGCCCTTGATGCTGGTGTGGATCGTCGCGTCGCGGCTGGCGATGATCTGCGGGGCGCTGCCGGTGTCCCATTGGAGGTGGGTGATGGGTGCGCCGTTTCTGAGCACGTCGACGCGGAAGCGGACGTCACGGGTCAAGGGTGATCGCCTCCTCCCGGTTCGTGTGCGAGATGGTGAAGGAATAGCGGCGCATGAACTCGTCGCAGTTGCTCTCAAGCGACGGGAGCGATCCGATGGCCATGTTGCCGTAGCGGTCCTTGAGGCAGACGAGGCGGCCGACAAGGGCTTCCAGCGCGAGGGCTGCGGCCCGCTGCGCGTGCGGCCAGGCGCAGGCGACGGACATGGCGCGGTCGCGCTGCTCGCTGCGCTCCTCGACGGGGTAGGCAAGGCCCGCCAGATGGACGGTCGAGACACCGGCCGAGAAACTGGTGCGGTTGGTGCGCAGCTGCGTTTCGGACAGGCGCATCTCGAGCCAGACGCCGGTCTCGAGGTCGCAGATCATGTTGGTCTCGGGCAGGATCTCGGCGGTGTCGGAATTGGACACGCCATAGTTGTCACTGTCTGCGTAGCAGCCGCGGACGCGGTAGGTCACGCTGCCGATGCTGGTGTTGTCGACGTACTGCTTTTGGACGGTGCGGCCAATGGCGACGCCGTCCCGCTCGATCAGATAAAAATCATAGCTGCCTACGGTCTGCCAGGTCAGCGCGGCCTCGTGGGCCGCATCGACCGACAGTGTGATCGCCTCGCCCTCGGTGTGCGAAACGGGGAGCGCGGCTGCGCTCCACTCGGACCACATGCCGTACTTGTTCTGCACGCGCACGCGAACGGTATAGCTGCCGTCGGCGAGGTAGACAGGCGAGTGCCATGCCTTCTCCGTGCCGTAAACCGTGCCGGAGACGTAGCCGCTCGAGAGCGTCAGCTGATAGGCCTCCTGCTCAGAGGTCTGCCAGGTGATGCGCGGGCGCGGGCCGGTGGACTGGATGACGATGGACGGGGCCGACGGGGCGTTGATGGCGATAAACTCGGCCTTTTCGCTCCACGCCGAGGCCGTGCCGTCGGTGTTGTAGGTGCGCACGCGCCAGTATTTTGTTCCGCTTGTGAATTTGTTCGCCGGAACGTCGTAATACTGGTTTTCTCCCGTGACGGTCGCGAGTGTATTCCACGTCGTGCCGTCGGCGGACCACTGCAGGTCGGCCTTGCTCTGCGGCGTGCCGGTGGAAATGATGTGCTGCCACGAAAAGCGGTTGACGATTGTCGCGTCGATGACGATGCCGGAAGGGGAGACAGTCTTGGCCGTCGGGGTAACGTCTGTTGTCGTGATCTCCTGCCATGCGGACGTCGTTGTCGTGCCGCTGTTTGCCGTCACCTTTACGCGCCATTCGAGCGTCCCGGACGGGAATGTATTTGCTGGGACCGTGCAGGCGGTCGTCGCGCCGGAGACGCTGATCGTGTTTGAGGTGCTCGCATTTTTTACGCGCCACTCGAAGACGGCGGAGGTTTGCTTTATCTCTGCGAAGCAGACCTGTGAGTCGGCTGTGTCATCGTCACAGCGCCATGTAAACATATTTTTTTCAAATCTGTTGACAAAAGCGCCGGCTGTCGGAGCAAACCCATCCGCTGTTATCCCTACAGTGTCGTCCGAATACTCGCACACCAACGATGGCTTTCGTTTTGACTTTGCGCCGAATATAATCGCCTCGCTTGTCCCTGATTCTCCTCCTCGAAGCGCGACCACAAAGCCATTTCTTATTCCTTGCTGCAGTTCTTCTTTTTTTGATTTGTAATTTTTCAGGTCAAAAACTGCATTTAGCTGTATGATTTCATTCAGAGTCGTCCAGTTTCCGTTTGCTTGCTCCGATACCCCTGTGAAGGTCTGGTATATCTCAGGCCTTGTCGCATATGTCATTGCATCCGCATCGAATTGACTCGCCAACGCATTTACATATGTCCAAATCCCCTTGTATGTAGCGCCGCTTTCTGCTGTTGGCTGTGCATAAAATGCAAGCGTTACTTTTGTTACCCGTTTGAACTTGTATGTGTCGCCCGGCACAGGGAAGTTGATATATACGTTATCCCCTCGCTTAATGTTTCCCGCGTCTCCTGTAAACGGCTCTACGAAGAATTTGTACTGTGTAAGATCCGAATAGTTTGTGTTTGGGTAGTTCTTCGCGACTGCTGTCGAGCCGCTTGCCTGCACTGTAAACGTCGGCATTTACTTCGCCCCCATTCTGGTTGTTATGCGTGCGTTTTTGGCGATGCGGAGGATGGTGTCGAGGTCTTCGACGTGGTCGACGTAGACGGTGGTGTTGTAGGTATCGCCGGAGGTGTAGCGCGTTTCGCTGGCTGTCTGGATGCGCGATCCGGATGGGAGATAGATCCGCTCGAGGCCGTTCTCGTTGACCCGCGTCCAGCCGCCAGACCAGTTGTCCGTGCCGGCGGCGTTACCGCCCAGATACCGCCTGCGCCATTCGTCCTCGGTGATACCTAGGGTCGACGAGTCGCCGCGGGCGACGGCCTCTTCGTAGGCCTTGGAGAGGTCGGACGCGCTCTGGCCCCACTGCTGCTCGTTGTAGCTGTCGAGCAGGTTCTGGTAGTTGTTGCCGTTGCCGCTGCTATAGCCGAAGCCCAGCGCATGCTTCATCTGGCCCCAGCCCTCGCTGATGTGGCCGGTGCCGAAGTTGATGACGCCTTTGAGCAGCTCCGCCGCGTCGGCCATGAGCGCCATGACCTTTGCCAGCGGCTGCAGCGCCTTGGTCAGCGCCGGGACGCGGTTGTTGGACAGGTCGGACATGGGATTGAGGATATCGCCGACGGTCTCAAGCAGCATGCCGAAGGCGTCGACGATTCCGGAATCCTTGATTGCCTTCCCGAGATCCTTCACGCCCTGTGTCGCGTCGCCGTAAAATTCCTCTAGGTACGGCGCGAACTCGACGGCCAGCTGGTTTTTGACGCCCTCCTGCGTCTTCTGCAGGCGAGAATAGGCGTCATCGACGGCCTGCAGGGATTTGAGCGCGTCCCTGTCGAGGACGTAGCCCATATCATGCGCTTCCTGCGCGTAGGCCCGCATTTTTTCGCCGCCGAGGTCGATGAGCGGATTGAGCTCCTGCGCGGACTCAGACATGAGATCCATAGCCAGTGCGTCCCGCTCGGTCTTGTTTTTCATCTCGCCGAGCGCGTCGATGGTATCGTAAAATACATCCTGCGCGCTGCGGAGGCTGCCGTCGGTGTTTGTAATCTCAACTTTCAGCCGCTTGTACGCCTCGTAGGCGTCGCCCGTACCGGTCGCGGCCTCCTGCATCTTGTTGGTGGTTTCCTTGAGGCTGTCCTTGATACGGTCAAAGGAGACGTCCGTGAGGTCTGCCATGTAGTTAAGCTCCTGCACGGAATCGGTCGTCGTGCCGGTCACGGAGGCGAGCGTCAGCAGATCGTCCGCATTCGAGGCGGCTTCCTTCGTCATGGAGATCAACGCTTTTTCCGCCTTGACGATCGCCGCAGCGACGGCGGCAAAGGCTCCCGCCAGCGCCAGCGACGAGGCGTCGAGGCTGCCCATGGCGTTCATAGAGGATTTTATGCTGTCCGGCAGCTGGATACCGAGTTTGGAGGTCAGGCCGTTCACCACGTCGCCGAGGTTGCCCATCTCCTTGCCGGATTCCGCGATCTTCTGCTTGTTCTCATCAAACTGGTTGTTGAGGTTGTTCAGCTCAGCCTCGGCGTTGTTGAGGCTGGTCTGCCACTGCATGGTGCGCTTGTCGGCCTCGCCGTATTTCTCGGCGGACTGCTGCAGGGCAGCGCGGAGGTAGTCGAGCTTTTCGGTCTGCGTGGAGATCTTGCGCTCGAGCACGTCGTTTTTGGCGTTCAGCGCCTCGACGCTGTCGGCGTTCTGCGCGTAGGCCGACTGCACCTTGCGCATTTCCGAGTCCAGCACCTTCATGCCGCTGCCGATCTCGGAGATGGCCTGTTTGTATTCTTTTTCGCCCGAAAGCGTAAATCTAGTGTTGATGTTGGGCATGTTACGTGCCTCCGTTGATGTAGGCGGACAGGCTCTGCGGCTCTTCCGGCTTTTTTGGCGGCTCCAGCGCGTCAAGCAGGAGCGTCAGGCGGCGCGGGCTCATGGTCTTCCAGAAATCCCGCTCCGGCAGATGCAGCCGGAACAGCCACATGGCGAGAAAGCCGGGGAAATCAAAGCCCAGCTGCTTCGGTTCCCCCGGCTGTGTCAGTTTTTTTCGTCTTCCGACGATTTTTCGCCGAGGTCTTCCTCCGGCGGCTCGACTGCAGCCTGGATCAGCGGATAGATCCGCGTCCCGGCCTCGAGCGTCTGGTGCATGGTGAGCTTCCGGCCCAGCTGCTTGCTGGTAAAGCGCAGCGGAAGGCCGTTTTCGTCGGTGATGCCCTGCGTGTCTGCGGCGTCGGTCAGCATGGCGGCCAGGAAGGCCAGCGTGCTTTTGAGGCCGTGCACCGTATTCAGCGCGCGCAGCAGATTGCCGCCGTATTCGTCCTGCACGTCGGCAAGGACGTTCATGTTGCAGGAGAGCCGGTAGACCCGGCCCTCGAATTCATAGTCTACAATCTTCGGCTTGGTCGTCTCCATCATGTCTCACCCAGCTTTCCCTTGATCCAGGCGACGGCCTCCGCTGCGGTGTCGACGGTCTCGGTCTCGAGCAGGAGCTCGTCGTCAGAGTCGTCGGCGAGGAATTCGCCGGTCGTGGTGGGCGTGTTGAACTGGATGTTCTCGCCCTTGGTCTGATAGCTCAGCGAGGGCGGGCCGAACAGCACCTTCGGCACCCAGATGCAGGTGTACTTGGTGACGCCGTCTACCTTATCCGGCGCGTAGAAGCCGACGCCGACGTAGTTGGCGATGTCCTTGGCCGAGAACTTGATATTCTCCTTGGCCGTGTCCGTCGTGCAGCCGTAGAGCATGGCCTGGGCGGCCTTCTTGATGTACTTGACGGCCAGTGAGATCGTGCCGCCGGTGGCGAGCTTGATGTACTCGGCCAGCTTGGATTCGGCGTACAGACGGCCCTCGGCAAACCGCAGCTCGAGCTGCGCGCTCATGGCGTCGCCGACGTCGGTCGGGTTTTCGTGGGATACGGTGCCGGACGTGTTTTTGTACTTGCCCGCCCGGATGCCGCGTAGGTCAAAACTAGGCATTACAGTAAGCCCCTTTCTTTCAGCTTTTGTGTGAGGATCCGCTCGAGCGTTTCGCTCACGCGCTTCTGCGCGGTGCGGACGCCCTTGGTCCAGAAATATGTACCCGTGATCTGCCCGTACTCCTTCGCGCGGCCGTAATTCAAAACGAAAAGCACGGTCGCCCTGCGCGTTCCGTGCTCGTTGTTTCCGACTGCGGTGATGGAGATGTACGGGTCTCCGTTTTTGTCGCGTTTGATGGTTTTCCTGTATTTTACGCTGTTTGCGTAGGCCTCGGTGCGAAACCCGCTCGCCCGGACGGCGTTTTGAAGTTCCTCGACGATGATATCCCCGGCGGCGTACAGGAGCTCCTGCTGCATGTCCTCATCAAAAACATTCGCTTTCTGGAGCGTGGCCATGAGCTCGTCGACACCGGTGATGGAGATGTTAGCCATAGGCTGCGCCCTCCGTCTCGGCGATGAGTGCGATCTGCGTGCGTCCCGTTTCCTTGTCGTAGGTCTCCATGTCGACGGTGGCGATGTAGCCAGCTCGCTCCAGCGCAGCTTTGACGCGCTGCAGGAGGCCGGCTGCGAAGCCCTCGGCGAAGATGGACACGGCGTACTGCACGCCGGTCTCGGCCTCGCGGCCCTCGGCGTAGATCTGGCTGGACTGGCCGAGCAGCTGATAGGTTATGTAGGTTTCTTCTCCGCCCTTGTATGGCGGGTGGCAGACCGGGACGCCCAGGTCTGCCAGCGCCTCATAGATCATCATGCGCCGTCCCTCCGTTTGCAGGTCAGCTCGACTTCTTCCGTCTCCGCGCCGTAGCTGCGAATGACGTCAAAGACGTCCGAGCCGCAGGTGAGCTGCTGCTCGCCGCCGTATTCCGCGCTGTGCATGCGGAAAATTGCGTCGGTGCGCTTGCCGGCCTGTGCGGCCTGGTAATACTCGGCGCGGTTGACGGACTTGCGGGCGGCCCAGACGGTTGTCTCCCGCTCGAGCTTTTCTGTGGTCTGCCCGCTCACGATGGGGTAGGACAGCAGGCGCAGCGTGATCTGCGTGTCAAAGATCACAGCACGCGCCTCCTTCCCCGGTACCCGGCGAATAATCGTCAGACAGGCCCATCGCGTCGCGCAGCTCCTCAAAGCACGTCTTCCATTCGTCGCCCCGGCCGCAGAAATCATGCTGCCAGCGGACGAAGGCTCGGACGGCGTCTTTGACCAGCGGATCTTCGTCCGCTCCCTCTGCGCCCGCAAGATGCAGGCGCAGGAGGCAGGCGTCGATCTCGTCGGCGAGCTCGTCGTCAAGGGCGTTTGTGGTCAGCCGCAGGGCGGTTTTTGCAACGTTGATCAAAGCCATTGGTTATCCCTCCCTGTTGGCCGCGCGCCGTCAGGCCTTCTTCTTGGTCAGTGTGACGAGGCTGTTCTTGTCGACGACCTTACCGTCGACGAGTGCCAGCGCGACGGTGACCTCGTCGTCGGTCGCGTTGTCGGTGTACTTGCGGAAGGTCATGCCGAGGTTCTCGTTCCAGAGGTAGTCCTTGAAATCGAAGATAAAGGCAAAAATCGTGTCTGCGGTCACGCTTGCGGCAAAGGACGGCAGATAATCGCCGACGAGGACGACTTCGCGGCCAAAGAGGGAGTAAACCGGCTTTCCGTTCGTGCCGTAGTTGGTGCGGGCGACGGGCTGTCCGTTGCTGTCGACCATGCCAACGATCTGCTCGAAGAACGTTTTCTTCGTCATGCACCAGACCGCGCCCGCGTCATATTCCTGCGGTACCGCGGCCTCGGCTGCGGTGATGTCCTTGTAGGTTAGCGCGGTCGTCGCTGCGGCAATGTCGATGTTCTGGCCGGTCACGGCGGTCTCCTTGGTGATGCCCTTCGGCTGGCCGGAGCCGGAGCCGCTGATGATGGCCTGTTCCTCGGCCTTGACCATGGCCTCTGCCACGTTGGCGACAAACTGCGACTCAAACATCGGGTAGGTCACGATGGATACCTCGAGCGACATGGAGATCGCGCAGCGCAGCTTGTGGTAGGCAAAGGTGATGGAGCCGAGCGCCTTTTTCTGCTTGTCGGATCCTGCGCCCTCGGCAACCCAGGAGGCCGTCGGCTTGGCCGAGCTGGTCGGCACGGTCACACCGCCCTTGTAGGACGTGTGCGTCACGCGCGGCAGGATCATGCCGGTCGCTTCGATCTTTTCGTAGATCTTCTGCAGCGTCGTGGTCGGGATGGCTGCGCCGACGTCGGAGGTCTTGGTGTTCGCGTCCGCGTTGGTCAGCTCCGCGGGGATCTTCTTGCCGGTCAGGACGTAGTTCATAAAGGCCCGCTTGTACTCGTCGGTGTCGTACCGGTCGAGTACGTCCGGAGTCTTCGCCGTGCCGGACAGGTCGACGGACTGTGCCGCCGCAGCCGGGGCCGCGACCTTCTGGCCCGCGAGGGCGTTGAGGTTCGCCTGGATCTTGGCTTCCTCCTCAAACTTGGCGTCGAGGGCCTCGACTTCTTTCATCTTGGCCTGCGCCTCTGCGGTCTTGCTTTCGTCCAGCAGCTTCTGGGCGTCGTCCATGAGCTTCTGGCGCTGGATGTTGTAAATTTCCTTCGTCATTTCAATTCTCCTTTGAGTTTTAAAAATTTCAGTTTTGCTTCTGCCTGCGCCCGTTCGGGCATAAAAAAATCAGGCTCTGCGGCCTGACCTTTTAAAAAGTTTTCCGCGCGCCGGAGCGCGTCTTCGCTGAGCATGCCGGAATAAAAATCCGCGGCCAGCGGCTTCTGGCCGGTATCCGGCTGCATCACGCGGTCGACGAGGCCGAGCTCTACGGCCCGCTCCGCCGTGATCCAGGTCTCGGCGTCCATCATGGCGGCGATCTCCGCTTCTGGCCTGCCGGTCTTGGCGACGTAGGCCGAGATAATGGCGTGGTTGGCGTCGCGCAGGACACCGGCGGTGTGCTCCATCTGGCGGTAGTCGCCGTCGGCGCTGGACTGGACGTTGTGGATCATCATCATGCCGGTCGTCGTCATCTCCGACTCGCCCGCCATGGCGATGATGGACGCGGCCGAGGCCGCGAGGCCGACGATGCGGATGTGGACGCCGCCCGCGTAGTTGCGCAGTGCGGTGTAGATCTCGCTCGCGGCGAAGATCTCGCCGCCGCCGGAATTGATCTCGACTTCGGCCCGCTCGCCGTTTCCCTTGGCAAGCGCGTCGGCTACGGATTTAGGGCTCGTCGCCTCCATGCCGTACCACTGATAAAAGCGGTGCTGGTTGCTGGACACGATGGGCCCGCGAATGCTGATCTTCATGCGGTTTCATCTCCCTTCTGGTTGGTATTCTGGTTGACCGGCTGCGTATCGAGCCGCCGGATGGGCTTGTCCCCGCCGTCTACCGGCGCGAGGTTGAATGCGCGCCGCCATTCGTTCGGCGTCAGCGCGCCGCGGTCGACCAGCTGCAAGAGATTGAGCTTTGTCGAGGTCGAGGCGAAGTCCCACGCGGACGCCTCGAAGACGATGCGGTTGCCGCAGCCGCGTTCGCGCCTGGAAAAGAGTTTGCGGGTGTATTCTCCGCTCAGCTGCTTTAAAACCGGCTCGATCTCGGCGTCAAAATAGGCGCTCTGTTCATCTTCCGTCGCAATGGACGTGACGATATGCGGGTTGGTGTTGAACAGGGCATAGATGCGCTGCGTGGTTTTGTCCATCTGGGCAGCGTTCGGGACGTAATCCTTCGGATCAATCTGTTTCGCCTCTGCCTTTGCGTCTACTGCTGCAACGCCCGTGCCGTTAGTCACGTTCAGGAAACTGTCCGCGAAGTCCTGCGCGCGCTGCTTCACGTCCTCCGGTCGCATGGACGCGGCGAACATCAGCAACCAGCGAATCACGGCGCTGTTTCGGATGGCCTTTACGATGCCCTGATCCGTCGTCGTTACGATCTCCATGAGCGGCACGATGGCCGGAGCGATGGGGTCGCCGAAGATGTCGTTCTCGTAAAAATCCCCGCGCAGGTGGATGATGTCGTCATAGGCAAACGTCAGGACGTTGCCGTTCTGCATGTAAAATTTCAGGTACAGATTCCCGCCTACGTCGTAAACGGCGTCGGCCTGCATGGCCGCGACTGGGAAGATGGCGTTCGGCAGACCGTTTTCATCCCGGAGGATCACGGCAAACGCGTTGTTGTTTAGTACCAGCTGCGCGGCCAGCTTCTCCTGCAGCAGCTGGCCTGTCATGTACTGGTTCGGTTCCTCGAGCAGGAACCGGATGTACGGCTCCGGATTGACGGCGATCTTCCGCGTCTGGGCGGTGATGGTCTCCCGGATGTGCTTTGCCGTCAGCTTGCCGATGGCCTTGATCTTGGGTCGGATGCAGGCGCGGACGATATCGGACTGATACATTTTGCCGTTGTAGCTGTAAAATCCATTCCCGCGCTCCTGCACCATTTGAACAGTCGAAACGCGCTTGGTCGTTGTGATATTCGTCAGGAGGTTTTTAAAAAATCCCATTGTCTCACTCCTAGAGCATACTGGTGTATTCCGCCTGCTTCTGGTCGTAGATCGTGTAGGCGTCGAGCAGGGCCGCCGTGCCGTCAATGCGGCGCGTGGATTTGCTCGTTTTGTGCGGCTGAATATTGCCGTTTTTGTCCTCGTCGTAGGCGGTGTTTGCGAGGTTCCACTTGTCGATCGGGTGGTTATTGTAAATAATGCGCTTGGATTCCAAGTCGTTCCCGCAGCGCTTCATGGGCTCTGACAAGGTCTTCACGCCCTGATGCACGGCGATCATGGCCTCGGCCCCGAAGTAGTCCGCCATGCTGTCGACCCAGTAGGTCGCAGACCAAGCGTCGTATCCGAAAAACGGCAGAAAAATATCGAGGTCTTCCTGTACCTCTATGAACCATGCTTTGACGTCCTCATAGCGGATCTTGTTTCCCTCTGACAGTCGGAGCAGCCCTCGCTCATGCCACTTGTCGTAGGGGATCTTGTCCTCCGTGACGCGCTTTTCCAAAAGGTCCTGCGGCAGCCAGTACATCTGCAGCACAAACAGGATCTCCGGCAGCTCCGGCACCTGGAACAGGACCTTCGCCGCCGTCAGGTCGGTGGTCTTGGACAGATCCGCGCCGCCGATGCCGTAGCGCGGATAGGACAGGACGCGCTCCTGCACATTCCCGTCCGCCATGTAATGCTGCCAGATCAGGCGGCGGTTTTCCTTGTCGAGCTGGAAGGTGTCGCGGTTGTCGAGCTGCTCGAAGTTGAGCCAGGCTTCGCTGGAGGTCTCGCGGATGTTGAAATCCTTGCAGACGAGGTTGCGGACGAGGGCCGGGTTTTTCTCCGCCCGCTCGACCCGCTCTTTCAGCGCCGTGTAGGACTTGATCGTCCCGAGGCCCGGATTTGCCTTTTTCCAGCAGTCCGGGTCCGTCCACTCGCTGCGCTTGTCGAGCTCGTAAATAAACGCGATCCGGCGCGGGTCGTGGTACCCGTCCGGATCTTCGTAGCCGTTGATGATGCGCTCGGCCTCTTCGTATTTTTCGTCGTAGATGTCTTCTCGAATGGTGCCGGCTGTGGAGGTGATGAATCGCAGCGGCTGCGCGCGGGCCTGATCGCCGTCGGCAACGATGTCGTACAGCGGTCTGCCGTTTTTCCACTGATGGAGCTCGTCCATCATGGCCCCGTGGATATTCAGGCCGTCGAGCGTGTCGCTGTCCGAGGACAGCGGCTTGAATACGCCGTCATTGTAATCGCTGTCCACCTCGCCGACCAGACAGCGCGTCCGTTTGCGCAGCGCCGGTGATTTCTGCACCATCCGCTTTGCTTCCTGCCAGATGATCTTCGCCTGGTCTCGCTTGGTGGCCACGGCGTAGACTTCCGGGCCTGCTTCGCCGTCCGCCAGCTGCAAATACAGTCCGACGCCGGATGCCAGCAGCGATTTGCCGTTTTTCTTGCCGACGATGAGGATGGCCTCGCGGTACTGGCGGTTTCCCTCGATGTCGATAAACCCGAAGACAGTCGCCAGCAGTGCTTTTTCCCATAGCTCCAGCCGGACGAGCTGGCCGCCCGCCTTGCCCTTGGAGTGGTGGCAGTAGTTTTCAAAAAATTCGAGGACGTGGTTTGCCCGGCGCGGGGAATAATAAAACTCGGAATCCGTGTTTTCCAGCTGCTCTACAACGTGCCGGTAGGTCTTCTGGACTTTCAGGCTGACGACCTCGCGGCCGTCCTGGATCGCGTCCCAATACTCGAGGATGGGGTTGTAGGTCGCCGGGTAGCGCGTGAGTTTCATTCCTCGTCACGCTCCCGGACAAAGCCTGCAAAGCCGTCGTCCTCCTGCTTCTGCGCGGTGTCCGGCTTCGGCAGGAGCGCCGTGAGCTGCTTGATGATCTTCTGGTAGTTCGCGTTCGTGGAGTTGTACGCCTGCCCGATCGGCCGGGCGCGGTCATAGGGCTCGAGCCGCTCCGACTGCTGGAATTTCTCCGTCCAGCCGTTTTCCCGCAGGTCGTCCGCCATGTCCTCGCACTCGATGCGC
>ERZ1034920.960-NODE-960-length-20021-cov-8.569218_pt1 | contig 20021 bp, 23 predicted proteins | sample MGYA00520688_ERZ1034920 | MGnify/ENA primary metagenome ERZ1034920 (study PRJEB33766, sample SAMN09781785) | gut metagenome | biome: gut microbiome | host: Homo sapiens | place: Madagascar | study: EMG produced TPA metagenomics assembly of the PRJNA485056 data set...
AACATTTTCTATACTCCCTTCGGTTATATACAAGTTTTATTTTACGTGCTGAAAGCGTTGAGTCAAGAATTAGAGAAAAGCTTTGCTACGTCTTGAAAAACGTTACTGGAGGTCAGGCTGTGCCTGACAAACAATGAATAGTAGAAGTAGGGCGGGATCCCGTCATCGTTAAATAAAAAAAGTTATTATAAAGAAATCAACATTGATAGATTCTGAATAAGACGAAAATCTACGCTGACCGCTATATTTTCGGTCTTTTCGGAATGACAATCTAAATTACACAACAACACTCAATTAGAATCGCACAGGATAATTTTTAGGGAAAGTAAAATTATTTTCTAAATATATCTGAGTACAAAAAGCCGCCATTTCTGGCAACTCCTTCGATTTATTTATACAATTTTCTCTCATTTGCTCATCTGTATACTTTCCTCGATAATTACCAGATTGCAACCACCAACTCGGGAGATTAACTTGATGGAAAGGAGCTAAAACATGAGGAATAGTATCAACACACACTTCTACATCGCAAGAACCGACTGCAGGACCTAAAATAAAATAATTTTTCCCCGGAACAAGCTCCAACGGCTTTTTGGAATTAAAAGAAAGCGAATCAGTAATAACAGCAATTTTGGCATTATATATTAAAATAGAAGTACCATTCGCAAAAGTTACATATTTCCCAAAATAAGTCATTGCGTGGTTATTTTTTATGCTCGGGCAACCGGCAGAACTTGAGCCCCAGCATGTACCAGAATTGACTTCTCTTGCATTGCTTACGTAAGGTTTTATAAAGTCCTTATATAACATATCATCACGACACCAGAAAGTATTTTTGCATTTATCGCTCTCATAAGCATACCCAAATGGCAGACCATGCTCAGTTTCACCAGCATTTAATGCTGTCGATAATATAGAATACGTTTGTTTTAATTTGGTTGCAGTAACCTTCTGCCTATAAACAGAGATTAAAGTAGGCATTGTAATAGCCGCAACAACCCCAATTACACCTAGTGTTATTAGGACTTCAGCTAACGTAAAACCTTTGATGCGCATCTCATAATCTCCAACTTAATATTAAATCCTACATATAAAGCAAATGTCTTATATTTAAGTATATTCTAAAAGATTACCTCATATTTGTCAACATTGACTTAAAAAACATATAATTATCTCAAATATGAGGAAATAATGACATCAAAAAACGAACTTAAAATCTTAATAATGAAAGAAGCCTTAACTGTACAAAAGCTGGCAGAATTACTTTCTAAAAAGACAGGCAAACGTTACACCCAAAGGAGTTTGCAGAACAAAATCTTTTTAAGTTCTTTAAATTATGATGAAATGGAAACAATCGCCAATATGCTTGGCTACGACATCAAAATTGTTAAAAAGCAAAAATAAAATAAAAAAAGTTTCGGTTTAGTTGTTTCGTTAAATAGTCGCAATTCATGTCATTCTGAAAAGACTGAAAATCTAGCGTCCAGCGTAGATTTTCGTTTTATTCAGAATCTATTAATGCTGATAATATTCATGATGTTGGGCTTTCCAGCCCGACCTACCATTTGAAATGATCTTCTCACTTCTCACTTATCACCCTACAACAAACTAAACAGTGCTCCAAAAAAATCCCCTCTGGAGATTCTCCGAAATGCTCTATTAACTTTTGAAGCACTCAAAGTTGAATAGCCTCTTTCGTTTATATATTCTTCATTTTGCGCATCTCTATAAAACTCTTGCAAATTAAATTCACTATTTGGTTTAAGTTCAACCGGCTGAACTTTTTTAGGCTTTTTAAATTTTGCACGCACATATTCAAATTCGCCGTTATCAAGAAATATTCCACCGCATTTATAACAGGTATCAATTTGAATTCCCATTGCATTCGTTTTCGCCATTGGCGTTCCACATGCCGGACAAATTCTAGTTTGCTTTTCATCAACAGGTATAAAATTTTTATTCGCCAAAACCTCTTTAATTTCAGAAATATCATCATTTATATTGCTAAATTCTTGGATTTCTCTATTATCGAAATAAATTCCTCCACACCCATTAGCGCAAACATCGACATTAATCCCTTTTTCTGAAATGAAAACTTTTTTCATCGGGCTCCCACATGCCGGACAATTAATTTCGTTTTGAGTATCTGCCATAATCTTTCCTTTTTATATTTTCACCACTCGGAATAACAAAACAATTATATATTAATTTCGGCAACAAAAAACCTCCCTTTAAAGGAGGTTTTCGTGTACTAATTTACTTACAAGCTTATTTTGTTTCTGCACTATCTGCCAAGTTTTTCAAAATTGTATAAGAAGCATCCCATCCGTTTAATCCGCCGGTAGCTTTATACTTAGCAATCTGTTTAGCTCTTTCTTTTTTCAATTTAGCTTGTTCTTTTTGAAATTTTGCTAATTTTGCTTTGTTAGAATTTCTTTCCGCAATTGTTGGTTGAATATATGCTAAGAAATTTTTGTATTCTTTGCAGTTATAACCAGCTTTAACCTTTGATGGGTAATTGTATGAAAGATAATCGTAGATATACATTGTACGTCTAAAGTTGTTTGGTTGGCTTTTCAAAATATCTAAAGAAGTTCCTGGTTGTTTACCCAAAACAACAATCATAGCCAATGGATTGTATCCTGCTTGAATCATCAAGTCAACACCTGTAATATCAGCATTCATTTTGTCTTTTTCAGACATGCTGTTAAGAGTTAATTCGTTTGCTATTAACGCAGATTTTTCAAGGCTTGTATCTGCAAAGTTTCCTGCAAGAGCAGATGTCACGTTTGACACAAACTTTTTCTTGGATGCGTTTGCATTAATTATAACACCAATTTGTTGAGCAATTACTGCAGCAACTTCATTGTCATTACCTGCGTAACCCAAATCTGTCTTTGGAATATACAATTCGTTATTAGTGTTAGATGTGCTGTTTGCAACTTCAGTTTCTGTAACAACAAATTTTGTTGTTGTTGGCAAACTATTTTTTGTCAAAACTTGTTTCCCTACTGTCGGAACTCTGTCTACAGCACTCCAAGTCGCTGCCAATGATGGAGCTGCGAGAGATACTGCTAAAAACAATGATAAAATGATTTTTTTCATCTTTTTACTCCTATTCTCTATAATTTTTTCGGTATTACACTCCGAACTACTCTCTAATCAATAAATCTGTATTTTATTAATGCTATTATAGCATGAATACCATCACGCCAAGTAATTTTTTTACCTTCTGCAAATTCTCGTCCATAATACGAAACAGGAAGTTCATAAAGTCTTGCGCCACGTTTCAATACTTTTGCCGTAATTTCAGGTTCAAAATCAAATCTGTTTGATTTAATTTCAATCCCTTTTATAAAATCTGCCTTAAATGCTTTATAACAAGTTTCCATATCGGTTAAAGTCGAACCGTACAAAATATTTGTCAAAAGTGACAAAAATTTGTTTCCTAACAGGTGGTGGAACATAAATGAACGAGAAGGTTTACCACCAGACAACCTTGTTCCATAACAAACATCCGCTTTTCCATCCAAAATTAATTGGATAAGCGGTGGATAATCCACAGGATCATATTCTAAATCTGCATCTTGAATTACAATAATATCACCCGTTGCTTCTTTAAATCCAGTACGAAGGGCAGCCCCCTTACCTTGATTATACTCATGATACAAAACTTTATACGGATATTTTGAATATAAATCTCTTGTTCCGTCTGTAGAATAGTCATCGATAAGAATTATTTCTTTTTCTAATCCACAAAAATCAGCTTTTTCAACTTTTTCCAAAATTTCACCCAAAGTGTTAACCTCATTGTAAACCGGAATAAGTATTGTAATCTTTTTCATTAATCCACCTGTAAAAAATTTGTAATATTCACAAAAATATTGTACAATAAAAACATAGAGTTGCAAAAACAGACTAATATACATATAAGGGTTAAGAATAATGAGTGAGTGTAATACTGAAATTATAAAAAAAGGTTTAGCGTTTTTAGAGGACAAAGACTACAACAATGCGATTGAAACATTCAAATCCGCAAGAGAGTCTTTCAAAGACAATCCGCCATATCTTTCTGCAAGCTTAAGCCTGTTAGGTATGGCTCTTTATATGCAAGACAAAAACAATTATACAGAAGTTCTTAATCTTTTGAATGACGCTCAATATATAGCAGAATTTGCTAAAAATAATACCGCTAAAATCGTAAATGAATACGCCAAGGGCACTGTTGATTTTGGCGAGGGGAGCAAAAATACTGCCCTAATGCATTTTGAAAGTGCAAAAAATATCTCAATTGCATCAGGTGATGAGCTTTCTATAATGGGTTATGTTTTAACAAGAATTAAGCAAATAAAAAACGGAATGGATTTTTCTTTACCAATAAAAAGTGACCCACTAGTTTCACTGGTAAAAATCGGTCGTTCAATCACTGCCGTAACTGATATTGATGTTTTACTAAAGGTTATTGCAGAAGAAACTAAAATAGCAATCCAAGCCGATAGATGTACCGTTTTTATGCTTGATAAAGACAAAAACGAACTTTGGAGCAAAGTTGCACTTGGCATGGACAGCCAAGAAATCCGTTTTCCGGCAGATAAGGGGCTAGCCGGCTACGTAGTGAAAACAGGAGAACCGTTAAATATTCCGGAAGCATACAACGACCCTCGTTTTAATCCTGATATTGATAAAGAAACTGGCTATAGAACAAAAACAATTCTTTGTATGCCAATTAAAAATAATAATCAGGAAATCATAGGAGCTTTTCAGGTTTTGAATAAACTTAACGGCGTATTTACGAAAGGCGACGAAGATTTGCTTGTTGCAATCGGAGGAAGTGCTTCTATTGCATTAGAAAACGCTCAATTATTTGAACAACAAAAAGAACTTTATAAAGAACAAAAAATATTGTTTGAAAGCTTTATCGATACTCTTGCAACCTCAATCGATGCCCGTGACAAGATTACGGCAGGTCATTCAAGCCGAGTAAAACTTTATTCAATGTTATTGGTAAATGCTCTTGATTGCGATGAAAAATTTAAAGAAATTGTTGAAAAAGCAGCAATTTTACACGATATCGGCAAAATCGGCATCCGTGATTCCGTTCTTCAAAAAGAAGGTAAACTGACAGATGAAGAATATAAACACATACAAGAACACGTAAAAATCACTCATGACATTCTGGAAAAAATTCATACCTCAGAAGATTTCAAACAGATCACAGACATTGCTTGTTCTCACCATGAAAAATACGACGGTTCAGGCTATTACAGACATTTGAGCGGTGAAAATATCCCATATGGTGGGAGAATTCTTGCTGTTGCAGATGTTTTTGATGCAATCACATCAAAACGTCACTACCGTGATAAAATGCCTATACAAAATGTTATAGACATTCTTATTTCAGGCAAAAACAAACATTTTGATGGGAATTTGGTTGACAAATTCTTACAAATCCCTGTTGACAGAATTATTTTGGTATTCTTAACAGAAAATCATCACAGTTTTAAAGAAGAGGATAGAGAGAAATTAAGCCACTACAATCTGCTTGATATTTACAATTTCATCATTAATGAAAATTCATCTGATGAACAAAAGCATATTGCAGAATTGTTTAATTTCTATTATTCTGGAAATGTACAATAAAAAAGGGGGTTACAACCGTATTAATGCGTAAATTATTTTCTACAGTTTTAATATCAGCTTGTTTATCAACTCCTGTACTAGCAGAAGGATTTGATGCAATTCAGCCTGCAAACCCTTTTACACCACAACCAATTCCGGTTAATACTATTGCAATTCCATTAAAAAAAGCGACTCTTACACACAACAGCATCCACAATCAATACGTTATAGCTTTTGACAGGTTTATGCAAAGCAACGTAAAATCCGCTTATATGGATTTTAAAGTCCTAATTGAAACTATGGATGAAAGTGATTTTGCTTATATGAAAATGGCTGAAAATATGGCAGATATCGGTTTTTTTGACCTGTCGAACCTTTCTGCTTCAAAAATTGAAGATAAAGAACTTGCAGACTTTTTATTGGGCGATATCAAACTTTATTACGGCATCAGCAAAAAACTAAAACCGGACGATGAAATTTATTTAGGCGAGGTTTTTTCTAACATAATTTATAATGACCAAAGCCGAGAAGCAACATCTGAACTTGTCAAAAATACAGAATTAATGGCAAATTCCGATTACGCAAACTACCTTGTAGCCCTCGGATACCTAAAATCAAACGATTTTGTAGAAGCCAATAATTATATAGATACCGCAATAAAAATGAATGCGCAAAACCTAAATTACAAAAAACTTAAAGCAGAAATTTTATCACAAGGCAAAAAGCCACAAAATGCTTTAAAAATAGTTGATTACATAAAATCTCAAAACTTGTACACAGCAGATTTTTCTAAAAAAGTAAAATCTCTTGAACAATATGTTCTATACAAATCTCAAAAAGATTACGCTGAAAAAATGTATCACCTCGGCTATTACTACTATTACGAAAATGAATATTCAAAAGCAATGCGTTCACTGCAAAGCTCTTTGACAACGAAGAAAAAACATAACAAAGATGTTTATGCAATACTATCAAGAGTATATTTTGACATGCAAGAGTATGAAAAAGCCCAAGATACAGCACAAAAAGCTTACAAACTCGATAGTGGAAACTCAACAGTTCTACTTGTTCTAGGAGATTTGAACTTTAGATCCGGCGATTACAAAAATGCTCTAAAATATTACAAAGACGCAGAGTCAAAAGATAAAACATCTTCAATCTGTTCAGTTAAAATTGCCCAAACTTATGAACAATTAGGCAAAGAAAAGAAAGCAACAGAAATTTATGAAAAAATTCTGAAAACTTATTCTGACAATTGGGTTGCATACTATAAAATTGCACTAAAAGATAAATCAAAAGAACTTGCTTACCTAAAAAAAGCTATTGCAATCAATATGAACTACAAAGACGCATGGCTTGATTTAGGGCGTGTAGAAATTGAACGAGGCAACTTTTTTGAAGCTAAAAAATACCTCAACGTAGCTAACTATATTGACGAAAACGATTTTAGATATTATTATTATCAAGGATTGATTGCAAAAAATCAGGGCATGAAACAAGAATCCGAAAGATATTTCAAAAAATCTTTACTTCTAAACCCTGATTACGCACCTGCCAAAGAGGAATTAAGCATATGAACAAAAATATTCTGATAGTTGAAGACCATGAACTTACAAGATTTGGACTAAAAACAACATTCGAAAATGTAGATTTTGTAGACAATATCTATGAAGCAGACTCTGCAGAAACAGCTATCCAGATTTTTAACAATAAAAATATTGATATCATTATCATGGACTTAGGCTTGCCAAATATGAACGGTATTGAGGCAACTAAACAAATTCGTTCAGCTAATAAGGATGTAAAAATTATTATCTTAACTTCTCACAACGATGAAAAAGAAGTTCTAAACAGTTTGAAAGCTGGCGCAAACGCTTATTGCTCAAAAGAAATTAATCCTCAAAGATTAATTGAAGTTGTTCGCTCCGTGGCAGACGGCGCAGCATGGTTTGATCCAAGTATTGCGCACATCGTATTAAAGGCAAGTGCAAGCTCTCCAACAATAGAAACAAGCGATAATAGAAAAGATTACGATTTGACTTCTAGAGAAGCTCAAATTTTGAAACTTATGACAGAAGGTTACAGCAATATGGAAATTGCCCAAATCCTTGTCATAAGCATAAATACAACAAAAGCTCACGTTGCAAATATTTTGCAAAAATTGGAAGTTGATGACAGACTTCAAGCTGCCCTAAAAGCCCTAAAGAACAAGATTGTATAAGGATTGAAAATGCTATGCCGGAACTCATAAATGTTTTACTGGTTGACGACAATTCTAAATATTTGAAAGACGCCCTCCCGTTTTACGGTTATGAGGTAACTACGGCATTTGACGGTATTCAGGCATTAAAAGAACTCGCAAACAAAAGTAAAAATTTTGACATCGTGCTTCTTGATGTTATGATGCCTAATATGAACGGATGGCAAACACTAAAAGAAATCCGTTCAAACGAAAAAACTAAGCATTTACCCGTAATAATGCTTACTGCAGTAAATGAAGAAGAAAAAATGGTTGCGGGTTTGAAAATCGGCGCAGACGACTATATCGTAAAACCATTTATTCTGCCTAATCTCCTTGCGAGAATGGAAGCCGTATTAAGACGCTCCAAATGGCAAACCCCAATAAAAACTTCTCATAAAAAAGAATTACCTCCAGATTTGTTAACCACAAAGGAAAAAGAAGTGTTAGAAATGGTTGCAAACGGGGCAAGTAATAAACAGATTGCAGATAAATTATTTGTAAAAGAGGTTACAGTAAAAACACACTTGAATAGCATATTCAAAAAACTAAAAGTAACAAACAGGACGCAAGCCGTGCTTGTTGCAGGGTATTTGCATGAAGGCGACTAAAACAAAGTAGATCAGGCTCTGCCTGACAAAAAGGAGAAATAAATGATAGATTATACAAAAGAAGAATTAGTAGAACTGTTGAGAAAGCACCCAGAAAAATTTAATGAATGGAAAGCAGATCAAGAAGAAATCGACTTGTCTGAGGTCGATTTTACCGGGATTAATTTGTCAGAAATCGATTTCTCTGATGCGGATTTAAATTCAAGTTCTTTTGCAGATTGTAATTTGTCATTTGTGAACTTTACAAATACCGATTTGACATCAGTAGATTTTACAAGAGCAAGAGTTTTGGAATGTGATTTTACAGACGCCTTGTTAACCGGTGCTGATTGCAGCTATGCAGAAATGACATATTGCAACTTTTCTGATTGTGATATGGCAGGTTGTATTTTGTCAGAAGCAGATTTGAGTAATTCCGATCTGACAGCATCATTGAACTTAAACGCATCACGCCACGATGAAGATACAGTTTGGCCAGATGACGATATGCTTCCGGACGGCTTCGACGGTTCCGAACATAAAGATCTCTCTGCCCTACAAGATGACGAAGATGAAGTTCCTTCAGACTGGTAGTTTTGCAGTTTTAGAACAGTTACACTGTTGAGATGAACCGAATGAAATTGCTTATTTCATTCGGTCATTGTTGTCAAGCATAGCCTGTGCGGTGTATACCGCTAAACAAATTACGATACTACACACTAATATATAATTGGGCGAAGCGAACTAAATGGACTATTCACAACTCACCATTCACTTCTCACCCATTTTCTCCACTTTTTCTTTCAACTCCAACACCTCATATTTAAGTCTGTTGAGTTCACATTTTACGGGATCCGGAATTCTATTATGCATTAAAACTCCGTTTTCATCTCGGAATTTTTGATGGACTACTCGTCCTGGAACGCCCACAACGGTTGAGTATTCAGGAACATCTTCCACTACAACTGAGCCTGCCCCTACTCGTACATAATCTCCAAGAGTAATATTTCCAAGAACCTTCGCTCCAGCTCCGACAATTACATTATTGCCCAACGTCGGGTGACGTTTCCCGTGCTCCTTGCCTGTTCCGCCGAGAGTAACTTGTTGGTAAATCAATACATCATCGCCGATTATGGTTGTAGCGCCGATTACAACGCCTTCTCCGTGGTCGATAAAAAATCTTCTGCCGATTTTTGCAGCAGGGTGAATTTCTATCCCTGTGATAATCCTTGTGATATAAGAAATTACACGTGGAATAAGCGGAATGTGCCACTTGTAGAGTCTATGCGCAAATCTATAAGCTATCAAAGCGTGCAATCCCGGGTAGCAAAGAATTACCTCCAACAAATTGTCTGCGGCAGGGTCTTTGTCGTAAATTACTTGAATATCTTCTTTTACTTTTGTTATGCCACGTTTGATGATTTTGAACATGATTATTCCTTTGGTGAATAGTGAAAAGTGAGTGGTGAGTAGTTCTTTTCAGTGCTACGCACTAATATATATATTGAGCGAAGCGAACCAAAAGGTCTATTCACTGCTCACCGTTCACTACTCACTAATTTATACCAATTTCGCAAATTTTCTTTTACCTGCTTGCAATACTACATCTTCTGCAAAGTCGAATGTATAAGCCATGTCGGTGATTTTTTCACCATTAACTTTTACACCGCCACCTTGAATTAAGCGTTTTGCTTCACCTTTGCTTGCTGTGAATTTCAATTCAACAAGTACATCAAGAATTCCTTTACCGTTCATGCCTGAAACTTCTTGAATATCATCAGGAATTCCTTTGTTTGAAACAACGTTAATGAAAGCGTCTTGACCACGTTTTGCACCATCTTCTCCGTGGTATTCTGCGGTAATTGTGAAGGCAAGCTTCATTTTGATATCACGAGGGTTTACAGAACCTTCTGCAAGTTGTTTGTCAATTGCTTCAAGCTCATCTTTTGTCGCATCTGTCAACAAGCTGTAATATCTTGAAATCATATTGTCCGGAATACTCATCAATTTGCCGAACATATCAACTTCACTGTCTGTCAAAGAAATACAGTGTTCCGGATATGTTTTAGACATCTTTACAACACCGTCTGTACCTTCCAAAAGCGGTAAAAGCATTACCAATTGCGGATATTTTTTGCCATAAGCTGCTTGAATATCACGACCTAAAAGGGTATTAAATCTTTGATCAGTTCCGCCAAGTTCTATGTCAGAATCAATTGCAACTGAGTCATATGCCTGCATTAACGGGTAGAAAAATTCGTGGATAGCGATTGGTCTACCGTCAGCGTAACGTTTTGCGAAATCGTCACGAGTCATCATCTGAGCAACTGTTACGTTAGATGCAAGTTTCAACAAATCCATAAAACTCATTGAATGCAACCAATCAGCGTTGTTTACAACTTCTGCTTGTGAAACGTCTAAAACTTTTGACATTTGGTCAAAATAAGATTTTGCATTTTCCGCAACCTGTTCTTTTGTCAAAGCAGGACGGGTTTCTGATTTCCCTGATGGGTCACCAACCATAGCTGTCGCTCCCCCAACAATTAGAACAATTTTATGTCCGAGGTTTTGAAATTCTCTAAGTTTTCTCATAACAACAGTATGCCCAAGGTGAAGGTCAGGTCGAGTCGGATCCATACCGAGTTTAACCCTCAAAGGTGTATTTGTATCGTGTGCGTGTTGAAGTTTTACAGCTAACTCTTCAATTCCCCCAGGAAGGACTTCTGCATTACGAGTCAAATGTTTTGCTTGTTCTATAAATTCTGTTCTTATTTCCATTTCAATTCTCCATAATATTTGTTAATAATTTTATTATATCATGCGCAAAAAATTTTTTTACGGGTTTTAAAAACACTATGGATAAAATTAATAACGTAAGTTTTACAGGAATAAAAAATGTTGGTTGTTTTGCATTTCAAGACTCTCCGACAAGTTTTCGCAACGCTCTGTCTGTGATAATTACAGATGATGCCAAAGGACAAGATGTAGTTGAATTTCGTAAAGTTGCGAATAAAGTAGCCCAAAAATCCGAAAATTTTATAAATAATCGAAATTATAACTTGTTAAACATTGAGACTCGTATTTCACCAGAAAACGAAACTCTTTATCTAAATAACAAGCCGGTTAAAGTGAATGATGAAAACTTGCCAATATTTTCATATTTGGCAAAATTGACTAAAAGAATTGTAAATATGCCTAAAAAAGACATAGTAATTGAAGGAGATTACGTAAACTTTGCAGCTCCTGACAATCTTGTTTCTGATAGAAGAATTATATTTAAAGGATATGAAGACTATTGGAACTACACAGGTATATATGATAACTACTTTGAAGCGGATACAGTACAACCATTTGCAAAGCAATTTAATAAATTTATCCAAGAAAAAATGAATAAATATTTTGGCTTATAAATATAAAAATAAAAACCGGTAAATTAGGTACCGGTTTTTATTTTGAGATTTTAATACTTTAATTATAATTGCGAAAGCTCTTCACGTAATGCAATAATTTTAGTATTGTAATGCTCTAGCCAAGTAGTATCACAATCTATTAGCGAAGGCTCTGCCAATGCTCGTATTCGTTTTTTATCGAGAATTTCCAGCTCATCAAGAATTTCTTGTTTTCTAATTGCATTTTGAATTTTTAATTGTTTTGCCACCACCTCATCTTTCGTAAGTCTTTCCCATACACCATTTTTACATTCGTATTCTGTTTCTTTTACAGCAATCACATTCCCGTCATATAAAATAATAATGTGTCCATTGTTTTGTTTGTCCAATAGTTCAATCCAATATTCATCAGAAATTTCTACTGCATTATCGAATTTATCTTCGTAAAACCCGAAATCTTTATTATTTTTTGTTCCATAATATTTCATATTCACTCCTTAGTATCCAATAACTATCCAATTTAAATAAGAAAAAGCTCCGCTACAGCCAAACCCAAACCCCGTCAGAGATTGCGACCCCGTACCTGCATCAGAACGAGTTGCTGTTCCGTTGTAACCTTGTTTAGCAAAAACAGGACATGCCATTTTACTAAACGCTAAAGGATATTTAACACTCGAACCTGTTGCATGCCCCCATTGCACAACAAGTCCATCCGGAAGTTTAAGATAGCCTGGGTTTGCCATATTTAAAACCCCTTGATTTGAATACCATTCGCCCCAAGTTTCACTTTTATAATTTCTTGAAAAAACCTCCGGATTTTCGTCATCACAAATCCACACTTGTTTAATAACAGATGCCTCATCTCCTGTAACTAAAAGCATTCCGGCATCTCCTTTCGGAATGTTTTTCGGCTTATACATAGTTGAAAAAATATATGTACCTTTGATTTTGTAATCGTTTAGGTCTGTTTCTGCCTCTGTAACCGTATGTTCATTGATTAATTCTGTTTTATCCGCTTTGGTTTTTAGCGTTTTATTAATCTCTTCAACATCACTTGCAGCAGACGTTTTGTTCTTTTCAATAAAATTTGCAAGTGAAATAAAATTTGCATTGACTTCATCTGCCTTGGCTTTTGTACCAGGAACAAATGAGTATGGAATCATTGAATCAGTCATTAATTTACCTTTCTGACCAATTTAATGAATTTTGTATTAATATTTTGGCGTTTGATAAACAATTATATCACGTATTTGCCAAAATCGTCAATATTATGGTAAAATCATCTTATGGCAATAGGTGTTGATATTGAAGATATAAACAGATTTGAAGGCAAGTCAGAAGAGTTCTTGGACAGAATTTTTACGCCGTTGGAACTTGAATATTGTATGAAATATTCAAAACCGCAAAGTCATCTTGCAGTACGTTTTTGTGCTAAAGAAGCTGTTGTTAAAACTCTTACTGCACTTGGAATTTTACATGTTTCGTATAACGAAATCGAAATTTATCATAACGAAAACCAATGTCCACAAATTCGTATCCTGAAAAAACTTGAAAAAAACATTGTTTTTCAAGTAAGTTTGTCTCACGATCGCACCAAAGCTATTGCGTTTGTTACTGGGGAAGAACAATAGCATTTTGTTTTTTATAAGAACCCAAAAATCTCAGATGAGTCGTTTTTTCTTTAACCTGTTGAATTGTCTGCATAATTTGCGGATTATGGATGTGACCGTCAAAGTTTACAATGAAAATATATTCTCCAAACTTGTGTTTTGACGGACGAGAAGCAATATAAGAAAGATTAATATGATTTTTCATAAATACATTCAACACATTCAACAAGGCTCCGGGTTTATTTTCGGTAGAAAAAGCAAGCGATGTTCTATCGTTTCCGGTTTCTTCAGTTTCATAATTCCCAATAAGGATAAACCTTGTTTGATTAGTTTTGTCATCATTTATATTTTCTTTTAAAATATTCAAATTGTATGCCTCTGCGGTTTTAGCACTGCCGATTGCCCCATAAGTCAAATTGTAATTTTGCAAACTGCGAGCAGCTTCCGCTGTACTTGGAGCTTCTATAATATTAACATTAAACGGCATTTCGTTATGAATAAAGTCTTGACATTGCGCAAGCGCCTGCGGATGAGAAATTATACCCGTAATTGAAGAGAATTCTGTAGTTCTCGCCAAAAGACAATGATTTATCGGCATATAACATTCTGATAAAATCTTTATATTCGGATTTTTTGTAACCATAAGATTATCCAAAGATTCTCGAACTGTGCCTTCAATTGAATTTTCTACAGCCAAAACACCTAAAGAATCTTCTGTATCATCAACATATTCTACAACCTGCCTGATAGTTTGGAGTGGTGTCGGGTAAGCGCTAATATTAAATCGTTTGCAAAATTTATCTTTTGCCATCTCTGTAAAAGACGCCTGTGGACCAAGATATGCGACAGTTTTAACAGTTTCTAAATTTAACATTTGCGATTACTCCTTATTTTTTATATGATTATAACAGATAGATAATATTGAGGCAAGAAATATGAGTAAAATTAAATTTGGGACAGACGGTTGGAGAGCCGTTGTAGGAAAAGATTTTAACGAAGAAAATGTAAAAACAGTAACAAAAGCTATCGGGAAATACGTTTTTGACAACTTTGGTACAGATAAAGAAATTATTGTAGGTTACGACCCACGTAATATGGCACTTGAATATGCGGAACAAACAGCCGAACAATTGGCAGAATACGGGTTTAAAGTTCTTTTATCTAAAAAAGTTATTCCGACTCCTGTACTTGCCTATAACGCAAAACATTTAAACGCTTGTGCCGTGATGTTTACAGCTTCTCACAATCCACCTGAATATTTAGGAATAAAATTCATACCGGATTACGCAGGACCTGCAACGTCTGAAATTACAGACGAATTAATGTACAATCTTCACGCTAATTTCAAAACTTTAGGCAATGGTACTGTTACAAAATATAATTTTGCCCCGGATTATTTTGGACATATTGAAAAATTAATTGATTTCAAAAAAATTAAAACTCTTGACAAAAATATAATTTTTGATGGCTTGTACGCAGCAAGTATTGGATATTTCGATAAATTACTTGATATTAATGGAATTAAATATGACAGCCTGCACATGTTCCACGATATTAATTTTGGTGGCGGAATGCCTGAACCAAAACCCAAATACTTGAAAGAACTAATTGAAAAAGTTAAATTAACTCCTAACTCCGTCGGCTTTGCGAATGATGGTGATTCAGACAGATTTGGAGTGATTAATGAAAATGGCGAATATGTTTCACCAAACGAGATTATTTCAATCCTTTTAATACACTTGAAAAAACATAAAAACTACAAAGGTTCGCTTGTTAAAACAGTTGGCGCAAGTCTTTTGTTAAACAAAGTTGCAGAAAAGTTAGGTGTTGAAGTTATTGAAACGGCAGTTGGGTTTAAACACGTAGGTGAAGCTATGAGAAAATTCAACCCAATTATTGGAGGAGAAGAATCTGGCGGATTGAGCATTCAAGGACATATTCCGGAAAAAGACGGAATTCTTGCAAACTTGCTAATTTTAGAGGCTATGGCTTATGAAAACAAATCTCTTGTGGAACTCCAAAAAGATTTGTACAATTTTGTTGGTTGTGAATTTTATAATGACAGAATAGACAAACGTCTTGAAAATGTTGACGAAATTAAACCAGTGCTTGAAGAATACAAAAACAAAACTGCAATCGGTGATTTCAAAGTAAAATCTATCGACACAAAAGACGGTGTAAAACTTTATTTTGACGACAATACAAGTTGGGTTTTAGTTCGTCCGAGCGGTACTGAACCATTATTGAGAATTTATTTTGAAAGCGATAGTCCAGAAAAATTGGAAAAATTAAGAAACTTGCTAGGGTAAGTCTGATAAGAAATAAGTTGAGCTTTTTATCATTAACTACGTAATCTATTGCTTGATATACTCCGGATCTAAGTCCGGAGTGACAGTTTAGGTTAAGTTATTTTCGTTAAATAGTAACAATTCTCGTCATTCTGAAAGCTTAGAAAATTATTTCGAACGAGTAGTGAGAAATAAATTTTCTTGCTATTCAGAATGACAGTACGTAAGTAGTCGCAATTCATGTCATTCTAAAAAGGCGAAAATCCAGCGCCCAGCGTAGATTTTCGCCTTTGGAATATAAATCAATTGAAATTCATTAACTTTCAATCAACAAACTTGCGCCGATTACACCTGCAGTGTTACCGAGTTCTGCCGGAACAACATCCACTGCTGAACCTGCAATTTTCATTGCTCGTTTACGTAATGTTTCTTTTAGCGGGTTAAGTAAGAATTCACCTGCTTCAGCAACCCCTCCGCCAACAATGATTTTTTCAGGATTAAGCAGATTTACAACGCTTGCCATTCCAAAGCCGATATATTCTCCCATTTTAGTGAAAATTCTTTGAGCAACAGGATCTCCGGCATTTGCTGCTTTACATACGATATATGGAGTAATTGGAGCTCCATTAGCAATTTCCCTAAACTTTGCAGATTTCCCGCCTTTGATATAATCTTCTGCCATAGCAACAATTGATGGACCTGAGGCAAAAGCTTCTAAACAACCTTCATCTCCGCATCCACAAAGAGGTCCGCCATGCATTTCCAATTTAATATGACCGATTTCACCTGCAGCGTTTGAAGCTCCACGAACAAGTTTTCCATTGATAATCAGACCGGAGCCAATTCCTGTCCCAACTGTGATACAAATTAGGTTTTCACAACCTTTGCCAGCACCATAGTTAAGTTCACCTAATGCAGCACATCTAACGTCATTGTCTACACGAGTTGGAATATGGAATTCATCCTCAATTAATTTTGCAATAGGAACTTCTACCCAGCCAGGAATGTTTGGAGCATTTCTTACAATTCCGGCTTTGTAATCAACTTGCCCAGGAAAACCAAATCCAATACCTTCGATATCCTTAGTTTCAAGTTTTGTTTCTTTCAACAAATCGTGAATTGCCTGTTTAATATTTTCAACAGTATATTCATATCCCATTTCTGCACGAGTCGGTACAGAATTAGAATATTTAATCTGTCCTTTATCATTTACCAATGCTAATTTGACGTTCGTTCCCCCAACGTCAATTCCAATTCTATTTTTTGTCATATTTCTTTCTCTCCCTTTGACCGGTTTGCTCTATACTTCGGTTTCGTCGTCCAAATCTTCGTCTTTGTTGAATTTATCAAGAACCATTGTTGCCATTTCTTTAGCAATAATATGTTGTGTTGCTGATGGGCAGTTTTGTAACATGTTCATTGCAGTTCTCAATGTACTGTCAATATCATACCAACGACCTTTGCGATTGTCGTCAATACCTGAACCTACTGCGTTAATAATATCTTCCACAGCTTCAAATTTTTCGTCCTCAATGTTATGTTCTATAATAATTTTAATCAAATTCAAAGCGATTCTAATTTGAGTTTCATCATCAGATTTTTCAAGTGTTTGAACAGCCTGTGATAAAACTGGATCTTTATCATACCAACGTCTATGTTGGTTTGTGTATTCTTCTTTCATAACTTCTCTCCTCTTATACTACTATGCGTCTATTATGAAGGTTTTTTGAGAATATGTCAAGTCAAAAGTGAAAAGACCATTTTAAAAAGTAGGTTGGGCTTTCTAGCCCAACATTATGAATTTACTAATAGCGACACTTCTACTTGCTCAATTTCAAAAACGTAACGAATTTATCTCCGTACTTTTTCTGTTTAATAACTTCAAAATCACCGAAATCTACATCCACTACGTGTTCTAAAATTACAATGCCAAAAGAAATTGTCCTAATTGCTTCTAAACTTTTTTCATAAATTCCGGAAAAATATGGTGGGTCAATATAAATTACATCAAATTTTTCAGACATTTTAGAAGCAGATTTCAAACTATCTCCAAAAATCAGTTTCGGCGCAGGATTAAATCGCCTAAAGTTTGATTTTATAACTTGTGCAACCTTTGGATGTTTTTCGAATGCTACAACTTTTGAAAACCCTCTTGAAAGAGCTTCCAACCCCATTATTCCAGAACCAGCATACATATCTAAAAATGAACTTCCTTCAAAATCAAGCATCGCCTGCAGAGTATTAAAAATACTCATCCGAACTTTGGAAAGCGTTGGACGTGTAATATTTTCATCTGGAACTTGAACTTTTTGACCTTTAAATTTACCCGCTGTAATTATCATATTTGCTATTTTACAATGAATAAAATTTGATGTATAGTTTTTATGTAAATATATTGGGTGGATTATTATGGAGAACGAAGAAAATAATAATAAAACAGAAGTAATAGTTGTAGGCGGAGGGCCAGCCGGAATTTCATGCGCTATCACGATTGCAAGAGCCGGTAAAAAGGTTATTTTGATAGAAAGAGGGAAATTTTCGGGTAGCAAAAATGTCTTTGGTGGTGCAATTTACGCTCAACCAACACGTGAAATTTTTCCTAATTTTGAACAAGATGCTCCAATTGAACGTAAAAATATTGAACATAAATATGCCTTGCTTGGCGAAGATGATGCGACAGTAATTTCTCACAAAAAGAAACACACAGAACCTGTCAGCTATACTGTCATCCGTGGGAAATTTGACCGTTGGATGGCTGAAGAAGCCAAAAAAGAAGGTGTAATACTTGTAGAAGAAACAGTCGTTAGAGAGTTGATTGTACAAGATGGCTTTGTAAAAGGTGTTAAAACCGAATTAGAAGATTATTATGCAGACATTGTTGTACTTGCAGACGGTGTAAATTCATTATTAGCAAAACAAGTCGGGTTACGTGGAGATTTGAAACCTGAAGATGTTGCACTTAGTGTAAAAGAAGTGATTAAACTCCCTGCTGAAAAAATAAACGAAAGATTTCACGTAGAAAGTGATGAAGGCTGTGTTTACGAAATTTTTGGCGGACCAATGCTAGGAATGCTTGGACTTGGCTTTATGTATACAAACAAAGAATCTATAAGTATTGGACTTGGCGTTACTTTGAGCGAACTTATTGAAAAAGGGTTGCGCCCGTACGACTTGTTAGACAAGTTGAAAACTCATCCGGAAATCGCTCCTTTGATAAAAGATGGCGAATTGTTGGAATATTCTGCACATTTAATTCCGGAAGGCGGGTATAAAAAAGTTCCTCTGCTTTTTGGTGCTGGTGTAATGGTTTGCGGAGATTCTGCCATGTTTGTAAACAATATGCATTGGGAAGGAACTAACCTTGCAATGATTTCCGGTAAAATAGCGGGAGAAACAGCAATTATTGCACTTGGCAAACGGGACTATTCTGAACATGCGCTTGCATATTATCAAGAACATCTTGAAAATAGTTTTATAATGAAGGATTTGAGAACATACAAAGATTTGTTGAGTGGAGTTTCTGAAAGAGCTGAGCATTTCTTGGGGTATTATCCGAAGAAAATAAACGAGTTTTTTGAGATGTTTGAATCCGTTGACAGTATTCCAAAACGCGAAAAATACCATAAATTTATCAAAAGTATTTTTACTGATAGAAAAATTTCTGAATTGTTCAAAGACGTCTGGAGTGCTGTTAAATTGTTGTGGGGAATTTTAAAATGAGCGATTTAGAAAATAAATTATATACAGTAAAATATACACCAGACAGCGTTTCACATTTGAAACCGGTTCAAGAAGATTGTCAAAAATGTGAGTCGAAAATTTGTACAATAATCTGTCCTGCCGGAGTTTATGAATGGGATGAAGAGTCACAAAAAATGATTGTGAACTATGAAAATTGTCTTGAATGTGGCGCTTGCCGTATTGCTTGCGAAAATTGTTCTCTCGGCTGGGAATATCCAAAAGGGAATAAAGGTGTAACATTCAAACAAGGCTAAATCAGTGTCGTAAAAAGTAAATAAGAAGATAAATGAATAGTAAAAATAGGGCGGGACACCTATCCCGCCAATATTGAACATTATAATAAAAAATAAGCATTGATAGATTCTGAATAAGACGAAAATCTACGCTGGACGCTAGATTTTCTGTCTTTTCAGAATGACAATACGTGAATAGTCGCAAACTCTCGTCATTCTGAAAGCTTAGAAAAATATGCGAGTGTCGAGCATTAATTTTTCTTGCTATTCAGAATCTATCAATGCTTATTAAATAACAATATCGTTGTTGGG
>ERZ1034920.961-NODE-961-length-19989-cov-5.642721_pt1 | contig 19989 bp, 12 predicted proteins | sample MGYA00520688_ERZ1034920 | MGnify/ENA primary metagenome ERZ1034920 (study PRJEB33766, sample SAMN09781785) | gut metagenome | biome: gut microbiome | host: Homo sapiens | place: Madagascar | study: EMG produced TPA metagenomics assembly of the PRJNA485056 data set...
TAATTCAAATATTGAGACGGATTAATTATAACTATCAAATTAAAATTCATATCTAACCTCCGCAAGGGAGAGTTTACGAGATTCGATTAAGAATTCTTTAGCTTTCTCAGTGCGGAGTTTTTTTATTGTTTCTGACTCCTTCCTTTAAATTGAGAATCATCTTGTACGATAGGCGGATGGTGTGATCTGAAAAGTATTTTTAAAAGTACGGCTCAAATGAGCGGAAGTACTGAAACCACAAAGTTCAGCAATTGTCTCGACAGGAAGGGAAGTATCCTGCAAATATTTCTTTACCATCTCGAGCCGTTGTTCCATAAGAAGCGTCTGGAATGTTTTTCCGGACGCATTTTTTACGATTTTGCAGATATATTGTTTACTGAAATGAAAGTGATCTGCAACATCTGTCAAATTTGTAAACTGATAATTCTGTCTGATATATTCTACAATCTGCTGATATTGTTCCAGTGAGTAGTCAACAGGTTTGGAAGAGTCAATCACTGTCTCTGGATTACGCAGCATACTTGTGATTAAAAGGGCAAAATGATTTTTCATGGCAGAATTACTATATTTGTCATGGTTAATGTATTCAGCAAAAATATCAAGCATGCGGTTCTGAATCGTTTTTGAATTATTTGTATGAATCGCAAGGTATTCCACATTGGAATCGGCATTCAGACTTTCCGTGAAGAAATCATTTAGTCGGGAGTCCTCCTGAAAGAGGATGTTATATTCCAAACACAGATAGGAACGGCGGATGTTTGCGCAGATACAGATACTCTCTGGTTTGGTCGTGATGGAGTAATATACATCACATGGAATAAAATAAAAGTCTCCTTCTTCTAATGTGAATTCATGATTATCAAGTTGTAAAAAGCCGGTTCCATTCATGAGATAGACAAGAGTATAGTATTCACATTTATGACGAATTGCATCGGGAAAATTAAAAAGTTTTGTCATCGTAATATCCAGATCAGCCATCAGGTTTGTGTTTTCGGGAATAATATCATATTCTGTGATTTTTTGAGGAATTTTAGTTTCCTTTGTAAGGGGTAAAGGGAAATAAAACCGTCCGAGGTTATGACTGCGGATAATATAATTATTGAAATAATCAAAATAAGTCTGATATTCTTTATAGTCAATATGATCCTTTGTATATTCCATATAAGATATCTCTAAATTACTTAGATTCTGTAATACATGATAAATCTGCTCTCTTGTTATATATTCCATTTTACATATCCCCTTATATGTCTTAAAAATAATTCTGCAATTTTCCATACACACTCCAGTATATAGAAAGAAAAGCAAAAAAACAAGTCTGAGATGAATGACAGACAAATTCCGCCTGTCTTGTTTCAAATATGCATAATTACAATTTATGCGGAGAATTCAAGATAATGTGAGTTATTGCTATGATATCTGTAAAGAGATGAAAGGAATATCATAGACAAATGAATATGTTTACTATGTTACTTTGCATTCTGGCCGGTGCAGGTGCTGGAATAGGAATAGGCTTTGCAAGTATGAGTTCGGCAACGGTGATCGGACCGGTGCTTCTTACGTTTCTCGGGGTTGCACCGTATCAGGCAATCGGTATTGGACTGGCCTGTGATGTGCTTGCCAGTGCGGTGGGAGCAGTTACCTATGCAAAAGAAAAATATGTAGACCTAAAGCGGAGTATTTCGGTGGCGGTAAGTGTCCTGTTATTTACAGTAATAGGAAGTCTGCTGGCAAGTTTTTTCCCGGCGCAGCTTATGGGAACCTCTTCGATTGCATCTACGATCGTGATGGCGGTGATTTTCCTTATGCCACAAGGAAATAAGAAGAAAAAGGTGCCTGATGAAGGAAAGAAGAATAAAAAGATTGTGATAGCAGTCATTTTCGGCGCGGGAATCGGTCTTGGATGTGGTGCATTCGGTGCCGGTGGAGGAATGATGATTCTGTTGGTGCTTACCGGATTATTGGGATATGACTTCAAGACAGCTGCGGGAACAAGTCTGACCTTTATGACATTGATCTCTTTATTTGGAGCAGTAAGCCACATGTCATTTGGTCAGATGCCGGAACTTCCGATACTTTTTACGTGTATGGCAAGTACGGCAATCTTTGCACGGATTGCAGCGCATATTGCAACGCGGTTAGATCCGACAGTATCAAGGCGTATTACAGGTGTGATTTTGATGACATTGGCGATTATTGTCCTGGGAAGCCAGATGATAGCAGGCTGAGAAAAAGGGAAATGTATTCACGATATTTTGTGGATGGAGACAAGTTTAGTACTGCAAAATGCAGAACTGATATATCACTTATGAAAATGTAAATTTGAGAGAAGGAGGAAACAAATGAGTGATCAAATTAAACGCTTGAATATAGCGGATGAAAAATTTTCAAAGAAGAAGCTGCTGGGCTTCTCGATGGTAAGATTGGGGAATATCTTATCCGGATTAATGCTCGGTGAAATTACCTACTTTGCTACAAACAGTCTTGGAATTGCAGCGGCAGCAATCTCTATCGGTCTGGCAATCAAGACAGCAATTGATGCAGTAACAGACCTGCTTATGGGGGCAATTGTAGACAGAACACACACGAAATATGGAAAGGCAAGACCATGGGTACTTGCAGGAATTCCGATGTGGATTGCAGTAATTTTAATCTTCCTGTCACCCCGTGCAGCAATGAGCGATATGGGGCTGGTTGTTTATATCACGATTCTTGCAACATTCGCCAGTGCCGTGTTTGGAACAATGTGTAATATTGCTTACGAAACGCACATTAAACGAAGTATTGTCAATAATGAAAATCGTGTCAGAACACTTACTTTTATTGGACTGATCTATGCAATCGGATCTATGGGACTGCAGATTGCACTTCCTGTACTGATCAATATTTTCCATGGTTCCCAGAAGGGATTTATTATCCTGGCTGTAATCGCGGGGGTAATTGGAATCGTAGCATGTTTACTTGCCTTTATGCTGTGTGAAGAGTACAGCGAAGAAGAACTGGCTGCCTTTGAAGGGTATGAACCGGAGAAACAGAAAGAAAAAGTGCCGATCGGCGTATTCTTAAAGAGTCTGCTGAAAAATAAATATCTGATTCAGTTTACTTTGATTAATTTTATGTACATGATCATTCTTATGAGTTCTTTTACGGTAGGACAGTACTATTTCCAGTACATTTACGGTAATTTGAGTACATTTTCTATTGTAATGGCAGCATCTGCGGTATTATTCCCGGTGTTTGCATTTATCCCGAAACTGGCGAAGAAATTTGGCTCTGCCCAGTTATTGAGTGCAGCCATGCTGATGGCAGCCGGCGGTGTTGTATTAAGGCTGATCATTCCAAAGAGCATTATTGCACAGATGATCGGATATCTTCTTGTCAGTCTGCCAAATATCATCAATGCCTGTGTATTGTCACAGATTAATTATGAAATTATGGAGTATGGAAGATATAAGAGCGGTATTGTAGCAGAGGGAATGTATTCCGCATTTATCAGCTTTGCACAGAAGATGGCTACTTCGCTGAATTCTGTGATTGTTGGAGTGATCCTTACAGGAACAGGATTTGACTTCCTGACAAAAGCAGTAAAAGAAAATGGTTTTACAGACTGGGGAGAACTTGCAGCACTTGGGGAAGCTGGATTTGAAAAGTATGTAACAGGCGGTGTAGATGCAGTAAATCATGCATTGTCAGGTATTAATTTTGCATATAACTGGTTGCCGCTTATTTTCCTCATTATCAGTATCATCTTACTTTTCTTCTTCCATCTGGAAAGAGATTTGAAAGCACTCAGAGTAGAGAATGGATTTAATGAAGATGGTACATTAGCAGAGAAAGAAGATTAAGAAATCGGAGCAGAAGATTATGATTGAAGCAGTAAACATCAAAATTGAACATCTGACGGAAGCGTTTGGGATTGATATTGTATCGCCGGAAATTTACTGGAATGTAAGCGGTGCAGTAAAGCAGACCGCTTATCAGCTGGTCTACCGGGTGAATGGGGCAGAAGAAGTATTCTGTGAAGAACAGCATACAGATCTCATGCATGGAAATCTGGGCAGACGTTTTTCAAGCCGTGACAGAGTCGAGTTTCGTATACGTTTAAGAGATGAAAACAAAAAAGAAGGACCATGGAGTGAGTGGAAATTTTTTGAGATAGGACTCCTTTCTCTGTCGGACTGGAAAGCACACTGGATCATGGGAGATTATGAGCATAGTGAGAAACCGGATGTACGATATCCGGCGGACTGCTTCTGTCAGAAATTCAGCTGCAAGAAGAAAATAAAACATGCAAGATTTTATATAACGGCATGTGGTGTCTATGAGGCATATTTAAATGGAAAGAAGATCGGAGACAGGATTCTGTCTCCGGGCTCAACAGCATTTCAGAAAAGGGTGCATTATCAGACCTATGACGTAACAGAAGCGCTGGCAGAAGAAAATGAATTGAAGGTAGATCTGGCAGATGGATTCTATGCAAGCAGGACGGGATGTTTTAATAAAGCAAAAACCTTTGGATATAAGACAAAAGTGCTCTATCAGATGGAAATAGAATACGAAGACGGAACGAAAGACTGTGTTTTATCCGGGAATCAGACCAGATGGTCCAATGACGGTCCGGTGTTATATGCAGACATGAAAGATGGAGAGACAATAGATTCCAGAAGAATTCCATCCCTACAGGAAAATGCAAGGCTTACTTCATATAAAGGAAAAATCTGTGCAGATAACAATGTAAAAGTTTTGGAAAAAGAAAAATTTCATTCTCCGAAAATCATTCATTGTCCAAACGGACAGATAGTACTTGATTTTGGACAGAATATTGCAGGTTATGTGGAGTTTTCAGTTCAGGGACCTTCTGGTCACAAGGTAACGATGGTCTGTGGGGAGAAACTTGACGATGAAGGGATCTTTACAGTAAAGAATATTAACCTGAAAGGGGAATATACAGAAGATCGTTTCCAGATGGAGGAGTTCATCTGCAATGGAGAGAGGCAGACGTACAAACCAAGATTTACAGTTATGGGATTCCAATATGTATTGCTTCTTGACTGGCCTGAGGAGGTTCATCCAGAGAACTTTACAGCAATTGCAGTATACAGTGATATGCCGGTAACAGGAACATTCGCTTGTTCGGATGAAGGCGTGAATCAGATTGTGAAAAATACGTTGTGGAGCATGAAAGGAAATTTCCTGGATGTTCCGACAGACTGTCCGACCAGAGAACGTGCCGGATGGACTGGTGACGCACAGTTGTTTTTCAATACCGGGAATTATCTGATGGATCAGGCAGCATTCTTCCGTAAATGGCTCTGGGACGTAGAAGATTGTCAGAAGAAAAATGGAATGGTCTACAATATTAATCCCTCCAGACCAGGTGGAAACAGCATCTATGAGTGGCTTTCTGTAGAAGGTGGTGTAGGCTGGGGAGATGCATTTCTTGCAATTCCTTATTTTTACTGGAAACGATATGGGGATGACAGCCTGATCAGATCTCATTGGGATGCGATGGTGAAATGTTTTGATTTCTATAAGAAACGAATCGGAAAGAAGAATTTGTTCACTTTGTTTAAAAGATATCAGGGAAAGGCTGCGAAATACGTATGTGCCTGTGGTAGAGATTTTGGGGAATGGACCGAGCCGGATGACTGTGCTCCGGGAAAAGCCTCTTTGATGTTCCCACATCCAGAAGAAAGTACAGCATATGTGTCTTATGATGCAGGAATTATGGCGGAAATGGCCGGGCACCTGGGAAAAGAAAATCTTCAAAAGACTTATGACCGGATTCATAAAATGACGGCCGTTGCATATGTGGATAATTTCTTGTCGGAGGATCTGCTGAATACGAATCGGATGGCAAAGCTCGTAAGACCAGTTGCGTTGGGACTTGCAAGAGGAAAGCGAAAAGAAGTCTTATTGCAGAAATGTGTAGAGCTGAATCGAAAGAGAGATTACAAGGTGGGGACAGGATTCCTTTCCACTCCATTTGTATTGCATTGTCTGACCGAGGCGGGAGCTATCGGAGATGCATATAAAATGCTTGTGAATCCGGAACTTGGCTGGATGAAACAGGTGAAAGAAGGTGCAACAACGGTATGGGAGAACTGGACAAATGATGCTTCTTTGAATCATTATTCGAAAGGTGCCTGCTGTCAGTGGTTGTTTGAAGATATATGTGGGATTCAGATGGGAAACAGGCCAAATCATTTCAGGCTTGCCCCGAAGACAGTGCCGCAGCTTACACATGCTTCAATGACTTATGCATCGATTTACGGAAAGGTATCTTGTGGCTGGAAACAGATCCCGGAAGGATATGAATTTTCTATGGAGATTCCAGCAAACTGCACTGCTGAGTTGATTCTTCCAAAGCAGGAAAAGAGAACATTAGGGAGTGGAAGTTATGCCTTTCAAGTGAAAGAAAAATAAATGTGAAACGGGAAGTAAGAAAGATGGAGAAAATAAAGTATAACGAAGGATGGAGCTTCTGGAATGCAGTTCGTCCAGAAGAAAAAATAAAAGTCACACTGCCTCATGATGCCATGCTTACAGAAAAACGTCTTCCGAATATGCCGGGAGGTGCGGCAGTGGGCTATTTTCCAGGCGGTAAATATTATTATGAGAAAGAATTTATCGGAAAAGAATGTCTGAAAGACCGGACAGTAATGCTGGAATTTCAGGGAGTTTATATGAAATCGACAGTGCTTTTAAATGGCGAGAAAGTCGGTGGAAGAATCTATGGATATTCCAGATTTTATGTAGATCTGACCGGGAAAATCCGGATGGGAGAGAAGAATGTGCTTCAGGTGATTGTGGATAATACACAGACACCAAACAGCAGATGGTATTCTGGAAGCGGAATTTACCGGGATGTTTACCTCCTGACAGCGAACAGGCGTCATATTGCACCGGATGCAGTGTTTGCCTATGCAGATTCATCCGAGGCAGGATTGGTTCATGTAGAAACAGACTTGCAGCTAAAAGCTGGTGAACATCTTGATGTGGAACTCTTCATGGATGGAAAGTTTGTTGGAAGCGCAACAGGAAAAGATGCGGTCATTCATGTAGCAGAACCACAGTGCTGGTCAGAAGAGGAGCAGCCGATGTATGAGCTGATCATCAGGTTATATGACGGGGATGAGTTGTTAGATTCTCATAAAGAGAAGATTGGACTACGGACACTTACCTGGGATGCAGAACATGGAATCCAGATCAATGAGAAGGAAACGAAGCTGCGGGGCGGATGTATCCACCATGATAATGGGATTCTTGGGGCTTGCAGTTATTACGAGGCAGAACTAAGAAGAGTCAAAAAACTGAAAGAACTTGGATTCAATGCAATCCGTTATTCCCATAATCCAGCAGGACAGGTATTCTTAGATGCCTGTGATGAAGCAGGAATGTATGTGATCGTAGAAGCATTTGATGCATGGAAAGGAAAGATGCTTGATTACGATTATGGAATGTACTTCGAACAGGAATGGAAGAGGGACCTGAAAGATATGATTCTGGCGGCAAGAAATCATCCGTCGGTTATCATGTATTGTATTGGAAATGAGATTTCTGATACAGGGCAGCCGGAGGGGGCACAGCTGAATCAGGAACTTCATGAATTCTGCCATGCGGTGGATCCGACCCGTCCGACAATGCATGCATTTAATCCGGTCGTCTCTAATATGGGAGCAACGAATAAGACGAAGACAACACCGGAGGATGTGGTAGATCCGTACCGGGAAGAAAAGGGAAGTGCAATTTCCGGAAGCCTTTTGGCAAACATGATTGCGACGGTTGCTCCGTTTATGTCGAAAGTAATGGGAAAACCGGAAAAGGTTGAAAAACTGTTGAAGCCTTGCTATGACCATATTGATATCGTTGGATATAACTATTCTGAACAGTGCTATGAACCACATCATAAATGGAATCCTGATCGTATCATGGTCGGATCAGAAACTTATCCAGGAGCAATTGTGAAGAACTGGCCGTTTATTGAAAAACATCCCTATGTAATTGGTGACTTTATGTGGACAGCCTGGGATTATCTCGGGGAAGCAGGAATTGGTGTTCCAATCTATGGAAAGAAGCATGGCGGGTTCAACAGACCGTATCCTTGCATCAGTGGAGGAAATGGAGCATTCAACCTGATTGGCGAGGCGGAAACACCGGCATATATAGCAGCAATTGTCTGGGGACAATATAGTAAACCTTACATTGCAGTAAGACCGGTGAATCATTCTGGTGAAAAATATTTCTTTGGACAATGGAGAAGTACAGATGCAGTTGCAAGCTGGAGCTGGACCGGAATGGAAGGACGAAAGGCAGAGATTGAGGTATACAGCAGGGGAAGCAGTGTCGAATTGATCCAGGATGGAAAAAGTCTGGGACAGAAGCCACTGGAATCCTACAAGGCGGTATTCCAGACCGTCTATAAACCAGGAAAGCTTGTGGCAGTCAGCTATGATGCGCAGGGAGATCGTCTGGAACAAAAGGAACTGATCAGTGCAGTAGATGAGCTGGAACTTCGGATTAATAAAGAAGAACCGGTCAGTAAGGAAGAAGAACTGATTTTCTTCAAGGCAGAACTGACGGATAAAAATGGAATCAGGAAACTTCTTCTGGATCGTGACCTGAAGGTACAGGTAGAGGGAGCGGGAGAATTGCTCGCGGTTGGAAGCTCCAATCCAGTGACAGAAGAAAGCTATCTGAGTGATCATTTTACAACACATCTTGGTGTTCTTCAGATCATTGTGAGAAGAAAAATAGCAGGAAGAATAAAAATCCGTGTAACGGATGGAACGGGATTGCAAGAGGAGATGACAATTCAATGAAAAGAAAAAATATTGTTATGATTATGACAGACGACCAGGGGTATTGGACGTTGGGATGTGCAGGAAATCCAAATGCTCATACACCAAACATTGACAGACTGGCCAAAGAAGGAGTACGTTTTGAAAACTTTTTCTGCGTTTCACCGGTGTGCTCTCCGGCAAGGGCATCTTTCTTTACAGGAAATATTCCTTCGGCACATGGTGTGACAGACTGGCTGGATGGAGGAAATCTGGATGCCAGAAAATATGAAGTGACGAATAATCCGATGTATGCGACGGAGAGAGAATGTATTGATTATCTGGAAGGACATATGACATTTACAGAAGTGCTGCAGCAGAATGGATATACGTGTGCACTTTCCGGAAAATGGCATCTTGGAGACAGTGTGAATATGCAGCATGGATTTACGAAATGGTTCAGCGTGCCGCTTGGACATTCTGCTTATATTGATCCGCCAATTATAGAGAATGGGGAAGTAATTCCGGGAAAAGGGTTCATTACAGATATGATCACAGACCATACGATTGAGTATATCCGGGAACTTGGAGAAGAATCAAAGACAGAGGATAAACCATTTTATATTTCCGTGCATTATACAGCACCTCACAGTCCGTGGGGCAAGCTGACCCAGCCGGCAGAATGGTATGAGTATTATAAGGACTGTACCTTTGATGAGGTTCCATTTGAACCAATGCATCCGAATGCAATCTTTACAAATGAGTCTCCATATTTTGCCTTCGGTTCTGTGGCAAAAGAGCCGGAAGAACTGCGGAAGGAACTGCTCAGTGGATATTATGGCGCAATCGCATCTATGGACCGTGGAGTGGGACAGATCGTAGAGGAACTCCGTACCCAGGGATTGCTGGAAGATACGATCATTGTATTTACTTCTGACAACGGAATGAGTACAGGCCACCATGGTATCTGGGGCAAGGGAAATGGAACCTATCCACAGAACATGTATGATACAGCGGTAAAAATCCCATTTATTATTTATGGAGCTGGGGAAAAGGCGAAAGATATCGTATGTGACGATATGTACAGTCATTATGATTTCTTCCCGACACTGGTAGATATGCTTGATCTGAAGCTTACAGAGGAACAGAAGGACAAGCTGGATAAACTGCCGGGAAGAAGCTTTGGAAATGTGCTCAGAACAGGAGTAGAAGCAGATGGTGAGGACAAAGCAGTTGTCGTATACAGCGAATATGGTCCGGTACGTATGATCCGCACAAAGAAATGGAAATATATTCATTGCTATCCTTTTGGACCAAATGAACTTTACCACATCGAAGTAGATCCAGAGGAGCATGACAATCTGATCGATGATCCAGAACAGCAGGATCGCATCTGGAAGATGAAATGGGAGTTGGACAACTGGTTTGTGAAATATGTAGATCCGAGAAAAGATGCAACGAAAGACAATAATACAGGAAACGGACAGCTGTGTAAAAATGGATGTGATTCAGAAGGAAAAAAGGCCTTTGAGAACATCGACAGTATTGGTGTTCCATATATGGAAGCAATTGATCTGATGAAGAAACAGCTTGCAAGATATATTCCGTCAGAGGGTGACAAGAAAGAGTAAAAAATGCAATATTTAATAATTATTCTGGTTACGTTTCTTGCATCTATGATCGGAGCAGTCTGTGGAATCGGGGGAGGCGTTGTGATCAAACCTGTTCTGGATGCTCTGGGGATTATGAGTGTGAATACAGTGAGTTTTCTATCCGGATGTACGGTATTGTGTATGACATGTTATTCGGTTGGAATGAATTTGAAGACAAAAAGTATTCCAATCAGAATGCGCATCTCTGTGCCGGTTTCCATTGGGGCAGCAGTAGGGGGTGTCATTGGAAAAAGCTGTTTTCAATCCATTCGAATGATGTTTGAGAATAAAGAGACAGTAGGAAAAGTGCAGGCTGCCTGCCTTCTTGCTTTGACATTTGGTACGCTCCTCTATACTGTCAATAAAAAGAAAATCAAGACAAACAGGATTGAACGGACAGAAGCAATCCTTTTGATTGGATTGGTCCTAGGAATGTTTTCCTCTTTTCTTGGAATTGGTGGCGGACCATTCAATCTGGTATTTCTCTCCTTTTTCTTTTCTATGGAGACAAAAGAAGCAGCGCAGACGTCACTTTTTATCATTTTGTTCTCACAGATTACCAGTCTGTGTTCCACGATCATAAAACATCAAGTCCCAGAAGTTCAATGGATGATGTTGATCAGTATGGCCGGACTGGGAATTCTTGGTGCAGTTGGGGGAAGAGCATTGAATAAGAGAATCAGTGCCAAGGTGGTTGATAAATTATTTATCGGGATTACAATCATTATCATAGGAATATGTTTCTATAACATAGTAAGGTAACTGTAAAAATGAGATAAGAAAATATCAGGGAGGAAATATATGCCGGCAATAAGTGTATTGATTAAACCAGCTTCAGGATTATGCAATATGCAGTGCAATTACTGTTTTTATTGTGATGAGACAAAGAAGAGGGAGCAGGCAGATTATGGACTGATGTCAGAGAAGACGCTGAAAAACATAATCCGTAAGACAATGATGAATGCGGAAGGAATGGTAAGCTATGCGTGGCAGGGTGGAGAGCCTACATTGAGAGGAGTTTCCTTTTTTGAAAAAGCGGTAGAATACCAGAAACATTATAATCGAAAGAATCTCCGGGTTCAGAACGCCTTGCAGACCAATGGACTGATGATCGACGAGACATGGTGCCGCTTTTTGTCGGAGAATCATTTTCTGGTTGGAGTTTCTGTTGATGGAACTATGGAGACGCATGACTGTTACCGGCATGATAAAAAAGGCAGAGGAACGTATGAAAGAATCAGAAAAACAATCCGTCTGCTGGATCAATATAAAGTGGAATATAATATTCTGACCGTTGTGAATAAGAAGACGGCGGAAAAGATTCCGGAGATTTACAGAGAGTACAGGAAAAATGGATGGAATTTCCAGCAGTATATCGCATGCCTGGATCCTCTGGAGGAAGAACATGGTAAGAAGACATATGCCCTGACTCCGGAAGCATATGGAACATTTTTAATCCGATTGTTTGATCTCTGGTATGAAGACTACCAGAAGGGGATACAGCCTTATATCCGCAGATTTGAGAACTATATCGGCATTTTACTTGGATATGCACCGGAATCCTGTGAACAGAGAGGAAAATGCGGAATACAGTATGTCGTAGAGGCAGATGGAAGCGTATATCCCTGTGATTTTTATGTATTGGACAAGTATTGCCTGGGCAATTTTAACACAGATAAGATGGCTGAGTTTGATCAAGAAAGAGAGAAAATCGGATTTGTGAAAGAATCACTTCAGTTGAAAAAATACTGTGAGGATTGTAAATATGTCCGATTATGCAAGGGTGGATGCCGTCGTCACTGGGATGTAAATCCAGAGAGTGGTGTCCATGAGAATTATTTTTGTGAAAGTTATAAGATATTTTTCGAACAGCGAGGCGAAAAGATGCAGAAGATTGCCCGACGTTTAGAGAGAAGGTATGAAAAAGTACCCCGCAGCAAGTATTGAGCTGCGAGGTACTTTTCATAATTTTTGAGTATGCTCTTTCCGGTAGGCAGACGGAGATATGCCATAATGATTTTTAAAGACTTTGCTCAAGTGAGAGGATGCTGTAAATCCACATAAAAAGGAAATCGTTTCAAGTGTCAGATCAGATTCCAGAAGGTATTGTTCGACCATTTCCAGACGGATATTCATTAAAAGTGTATTGAAAGTATCCCCTGTTTTTTCTTTTACAATTTTACAAACATACTGTTTGCTGAAATTAACTTTATTAGCAAGAGAAGTAAGGTCAGCAGTCTGATAGTTCTGTTTCAGATAATGAACAATTTGTTGAAATTGCTGATCCAGTCGTGTGGATTTGACAGATCCCTCCATCATGGTAGTATCGCTTCGGAGAATCAGGGCAAACATAAGAGATAGAAAGTTTTTCATTGTCGCGTTGCTGTATTTTGCCTGATTGATATATTCGGTGAACATTGCGAGAACCAGAGTACGGATAGTTTCATCTTTTCCGGTATGGAGTGCAAGATAGGTCATCGTATGTTCAGGAGAAAGAGAATTGGTAATAAAATTTGTGATTACCGGTTCTTCATGAAAAATAGTCTTATAATCAACAGCAATAAAAGACTGACGGAGATTAATACAGATACAGAGACTGTCCAGTGTTGGCTGTAATGCATAATATACTTTTGGTGGAATTAGATAGAAATCTCCGGTCGTTAATGCAAATGTTTTTTCATCCAGTATTAACTGCCCATTTCCATCAAAAAGGTAAATCAATGTGTAGTAGTTACAGTTGTGTCGAATTGCATTTGGAAAATTAAACTGTTTTGCAACAGAGAAATCATATCCGGGAATAATATTTGCCGATTCACTGATTTCTCCCAGATCGCTGATTTTCTCGGTAGGCATTGTGTCAGGGGAAAGTGGTGTAGGAAAATAAAATCGAAACAGATTCTTGCTTTTGATAATATAATTATTAAAATATTCCAGATAGTTTTGGTATTTCACAAAATCTTTTGGTGATTTGGAATATTCTATGTAGGATATTTCTAAGTTTGTCAGATTTTGAAGAATGTTGAGTGTCTGCTGAATATCAAGAACATCCATATCAAAAACCTCCTTCTCTTAATGAAATTTATTTCGTGAATGCTTTTAAAACAATATAAAATTAGTATAGTTCTTGTAAAGCCGAATTGCAAGAAGAGTTTCATCAGAGATAAAAAATGAAATTTATATTCATCACAAACAGGATAGAAAATAGTAGGGACATTCAAAAAGAAGAAGGAAAAAGTAAAATAATAGATAGATGAAGAAAAGTTCAAGAAGGGGTAGAAGATGAAAGCAATACGATTTAATAATGAATGGATATGTAAAGAGGGATCAGGAAGTGCGCTTACATCTTTATTTGGTGGAGCACAAGAGCAGGAAAGAAAAATAACACTTCCGCATGATGCAGTAATTAATACAAAAAGAAAAGACGATCCGTTAGGAAGTGGGATGGGATTTTACAAAGGTGAGACTATTCACTACGAGAAGAATTTTTTTGTGCCAAAAGATATGGAAGAGAAAGATGTCTGGATTGAATTTGAAGGCGTCTATCAGAATGCGTTTATTTATATTAACGATGCATTTGTCGGAAGATGCATTTATGGGTATGGAAATTATTGCTTTGATATGACTCGTTTCCTGAAGTATGGAGAAAGGAATAAGATCAAAGTAGTTGTGAGAAATGAAGGGGCAAGCGGACGCTGGTATACCGGAGGCGGCATTTATAGAAATGTGAATCTTATGGTTGGAAATTCACTTCATATAACTTGCGCAGGGGCAAAAATTTCTACATTGGATATAGAAGAGGAACAGGCAGTAGTAAGGATAGAAATTCCGATGGAATATACCGGAAAGAAAACGAGAAAGATACGGGTGTGTACGGAAGTGCTGGATGACTGCGGAATGGTTGTGGCAAAAGCTCAGACGCCAATCACTGTATTTGCCGGTGAGAGCTATCAGATCCGTCAGCAGCTGGTTGTAGAACATGCAAAGCTATGGGACACAGAGACTCCGAATTTATATCAATGTCATGTGGTTTTGAAAGAGGAAAAAAACATTGTAGATGAATGGAGCGACACTTTTGGAATCCGGAAATTGCAGCTGGATGTAAAGAAAGGACTTCGAATCAATGGAAAATCAATCAAATTAAGAGGCGGCTGCATTCACCATGACCATGGAATCATAGGTGCAGTTGAATTCGAACATGCGGAGGAACGAAGAATCCGAAAATTGAAAGAGGCAGGGTACAATGCGGTACGTATGGCACATCATCCGGCAGGAAAAGCTTTTTTACGGGTATGCGATAAACTTGGGATGCTGGTTATGGATGAATTCACAGATGTATGGACGACAACAAAAATGGACTTTGACTATGGAATTCAGTTTGATCAATGTTGGGAAAAGGATGTAGAAAATATGGTCAACAAGGATTTTAATCATCCTTGTGTGATTCTTTATTCAATTGGAAATGAAATTCCGGAAACCGGAAATATGATTGATTGTGCGTGGGGAAAGAAAATTGTAGATAAGATCCGCTCCATCGATGATACCAGATATACTATTAATTGTGTGAATTTAATGCTGTCTGCTATGGGACACATGGATGAAATAATGAAGAGTGTCGGAGTTGATGATGATGGTAAGGACAGAGAGATTAATTCCATGATGACCAATATGCAGGATGTCATGGGACTTCTGGTCAATCATGAGATTACGACAAAGGTGACAGAAGAAGCTTTCAGTCAGGTTGATATTGCCGGATATAATTATGCAGCACATCGATATGAACAAGATGTAGAAAGGTTCCCGAATCGTATTATGTTAGGATCCGAGACGAATGCACCGGATCTTGCGTATAACTGGTCACTGGTAGAGAAGTATCCGCAGGTGCTTGGAGATTTTGCATGGACCGCCTGGGATTACCTGGGGGAGGCAGGAATCGGACAAATCACCTATGGTGATGAGAAAAATGGATTTTATGGAAGCTATCCATGGAGAAGTGCTTATACAGGAACGCATAACCTGATCGGAGACAGACAGCCTGTTTCTTATCTGCGTCAGATTATCTGGGAACTTCGTAAAGAGCCTTATATTTCCGTTCAGCCACCACAGCATTATGGGGAAGAAAGACATGCAGGTCAATGGAGAAAAACAGACAGTATTCACAGTTGGAACTGGGAAGGATATGAAGGAAAACCAATCATTGTAGAAGTATATGCAGATGCGGATGAGGTAGAACTGTTTGTAAATGAGGTATCTTGCGGTAAGAAGCAGGTTGGAGAAAAAGAAGCGTATGTGACAGAGTTCCAGACGACCTATATACCTGGAAATATCCGGGCAGTTGCATATAAAGATGGGAAGCAGAAGGAGCATGTTTTACATACTTCAAACAATGAAAATCACATCCGGTTACAGTGTAGCAGAGAAATAATAGACAAACCGGATGATATTGTATTTGTGGAAATCAGTATTACAGATGATGATGGCGTATTGAATCCAGGATCATCGAAACAAATTCATGTCAGTGTAGAAGGTGATGGAAGATTATATGGACTTGGCAGTGCGAATCCAAAATCAGAGGAAGATTACTGGCAGGAATCCTGTGAGGCATATGAAGGAAGAGCACTTGCTGTTATCCGATCCACAGAAAAACAGGGAAGGATAATAGTCAGAGTGACAGCAGATGGTTGTGAAGAAGAGAAAATAACAGTACAGGTAAAGGAGAAGAAAAAAGATGAAGAAAATGAATTATGCATGTAACCCATACTTACCGGGAAAAGAACATGTGCCGGATGGGGAACCACACATTTTTGGAGACAGACTGTATGTGTTCGGGTCACATGATGAGCTTGGATCAGAAAGATATTGTACAGGAAGTTATGTGGGCTGGTCAGCGCCAGTCAGTGATCTGAGTGACTGGAGATGTGAGGGCGTGATCCTCGAAAAGGGACAGGATCCATACGATCCGGATGGAAACAAAGATTATTATGCACCTGATGTCGCGCAGGGACCGGATGGGAGATATTATCTGTATTACTCCATAGAAGGAAGTATGGTCATCTCGGTAGCGGTATGTGATGAACCGGCCGGACAATATAAATTTTATGGACATGTGAAACGTGCGGATGGACATGTTATTGGTTCTGAGACAGGAGATGACTATCAGTTTGATCCGGCGGTTCTGGTGGATGATGATGGAAAAATCTATCTGTATTCCGGACAGGGATTACCGATCCCGGAAATAAATGGAAGAAGGGTACGCGGATCCATGGTGTGTGAACTGGAAGCAGATATGTTGACTGTGAAAGGGGAGCAGAAGACCGTGACATCTGCGGCGGAAAACCCATTTACAGAAAATCTCTTTTTTGAGGCATCTTCAATACGCAAGATAGATGGAAAATACTATTTTATTTATTCACCACTTCCGAATACACATTTTCTGTGCTATGCGGTGAGTGATCATCCAGACAGAGAGTTTGTATACGGTGGTGTTCTTGTATCAAATGCAGATATCTTTCCAGAAAATCCTGACCGCCAGGAGCCGATGAACTATTGGGGAAATAATCACGGAAGTTTGTTGCAAATTGATGATAAATTTTATGTCTTCCATCATCGAAATTCAAATAAGACACCGTATGCAAGACAGGGATGTGCGGAGCAGATCTTCAAAGATGAGAACGGCAGATTCCGACAGGCAGAACTGACTTCGAATGGATTATATTCAGAGGCATATCCAATGAAGGGAGAGTATCCTGCCTATATTGCATGGAAGTTACAGAAAAAGGATATGGATCCGTTTGTCCCATTCAAGTTCTTAGAATATAGCGATGAGGATCCTTATATCAAAGAAGAGGAAAATGAGGAAATCCCATATATCGCGAATCTGCGGGATAGAGCAAAAACAGGATACCGATATCTATCATTTGACGGAACGGAGACACAGTTCTTTGTAAAGATACGTGGAAATGGTGAAGGTGAGTTGATCGTTGATGCAAATGAAAAGGAAATTGCACGAATCCCTGTTACAGAAAAAGAAACATGGACGGAAGTAAAAGTACCATGTCATTGCGAAGAAAAAAAGGCTGCAATCTGCCTTACTTATCATGGAAGCGGGGCAATTGATCTGTTGAGTATTGGAATGGAATAAAGGGAGGAGAAAGAACATGATAGTAAATACATATCCGATTTATCATAAAGACGAGTATACAAATCCATTGAAAGGTGAATTTATACCGAATATTACGTCCTATCTGCATGAAGATGAGGAAGTAAGACCGGTAATTCTTATTGTTCCGGGAGGCGGATATCGCATGGTAGCAATTGCAGAAAGTGAAATTGTTGCAAAAAAGTTCTACGAAAAAGGATATAATACCTTCGTTTTAAGTTATACGATTGCGATGTTTGAAGATGTTCAGCTTCACCTTCAACCACTTCAGGATCTTTCAAGGGCGGTTACTTATATAAGAAAACATGCAAAAGAGTTCAAGATAGATTCAAAACGTCTGATCCTTTGCGGATTTTCGGCAGGAGGACATTTGTGCGGCAGTCTGACTGTGCATTATAAGGATCCACAGATATGCCCGCAAGGTGAATATGAGGGAATCAGTAACCGGCCGGATGCCGTGATTCTGTCCTATCCGGTTATCACAACAGGAATGTATGCACATAAAGACTCATTCAAAGTTCTCTTAGGAGACAATCCGGTGCAGGAAGAAAAAGAGTATATGTCGTTGGAAAAACATGTGATGGCAGACACACCACCGGTATTTCTCTGGCATACGGCAACTGACGAGACAGTTCCGGTAGAGAATTCTTATTTGTTTGCAGAAGCATGTAAGAAGGCTGATGTTTCTTATGAACTTCATATTTTCAGAAACGGACCACACGGATATTCTCTTGCGAATGAAGAGTGGGCATCCGGTGAATATGGTGGCGATTATGTTATGAATCAGTGGTTTGCTTACATGCAATATTATATTGATAATGAAATTGAGATACCGGCACCGTTTAGTGAGATGAAACTGCCGAAAGGAACCGACTACCGGGAGATGTACCGCAATAGTCCGAAGGATTATCTGAAAGGAACTGCAAATCCGGCAGTTGCGGTCTGGCCGGAACTGGCAGATGCATGGCTGAAAGGAACATTTGAAGAACAGGATGGTGAAACGGATGGCAGATAAGTTGAAACCGGCAATGATATTTTGCGACCGGATGATTCTGCAGAGAAGAAAGCCAATCCGTGTCTGGGGAACCAGCGCGGAGGAAGAAAGGATCACGGTACGGCTGCAGGGAGTTGAAAAAGAGACAATCGCTGTGAAGGGACATTGGAGTGTGGAATTTCCACCGATGGAAGCCTGTGAGCAGACAGAAATGGAAATTTTTTCAGTGAATGAGCATATCATGATTCACGATATCGCTATAGGGGAAGTGTGGATTGCAGCAGGTCAGTCGAACATGGAGTTTCATCTGAGATATGATGCGGAAAGAAAATCAGCAAAAGAAAATAATCACATCAGAATGTTTGATTATCCGGAAGTGTCTTATGAAGAACAGTTGTCAGAACAGGATTATTCAGAGTTTGGATATTGGAGAGAATGTAAGGAAGAAAATCTGGACTATTTTACGGCAGTAGGATATTACTTTGCAATGCAGTTGGAGAAAAAATACCATGTTCCAATTGGCATTGTAGGATGCAACTGGGGAGGAACACCTGCCTGTGCATGGATGGATCCGGAGTATCTGAAAGGGACAGAAGGAGAAGTCTGGCTTCAGGAATATGAGGAATCTGCTAAGAAGCTTGATCTGAAAAAATATGAGAAAGAATTTGCGGCGGATCCGTCAAATTACAGGGGAAAGCCATTTGAAAATTGGTTTCAGGAAAAAATGATGTTTGGAATGTCGGAAGAGGAATTTGTGGCAATGGTCCAAAATTTTATAAAAGAAGGAATGGAAATGCCGGTTCCGGTTATAGGACCGAGAAGTGAAAAACGCCCGGGAGGACTGTATGAGACGATGGTGAAAAAGGTCGCTCCATATACAGCAAGAGGTGTGCTTTGGTATCAGGGAGAGACAGACGATACACATGCAGATATTTATGATGTGGTTTTGGAACGCCTGATTGCATGCTGGAGAAATTTATGGAAGGATTCACTTCCGTTTTTAATTGTGCAGCTGGCTCCTTTTGAGTACTGGAGTGAAGAAGGCCGAAGATTGTTCCCGACGATAAGAGAAAAACAGGAGCATGTGAGTGAGGCGGTATCCGATGTCTGGATGGCATCCATTATGGATGTGGGAATGAAGAAAGATATTCATCCGAAACAAAAACGCCCGGTTGGAGAACGGCTTGCATTATTAGCAGAAGGTCATGTGTATGGAGAAGAGATACTGTGTGACCCACCAGCATGTATTCTGGCTCAAAAGAACGGGAAAAAAGTAACTCTGACATTTTCAAATGCAGGAGAAGGACTATACATAAAGGGCGATTTTCTACAGGAAATGGAGCTTCTTATCGATGGAAAAAAGAAAAATAATTATAAGGTTTCCATAAAGAAAAATCAGTTGGAACT
>ERZ1034920.962-NODE-962-length-19988-cov-14.655596_pt1 | contig 19988 bp, 13 predicted proteins | sample MGYA00520688_ERZ1034920 | MGnify/ENA primary metagenome ERZ1034920 (study PRJEB33766, sample SAMN09781785) | gut metagenome | biome: gut microbiome | host: Homo sapiens | place: Madagascar | study: EMG produced TPA metagenomics assembly of the PRJNA485056 data...
AATGTCGCTTGACTTGGCAATCCTATGCAGGATTGCCACCCGCAGGAAGGAGCTGGGCGGAGCCCTGAGGAACACTTGAAGACAGCTCCATGCCACTATGGGCCATCCGAGGCCCCTGCAGGGCCTCGGCCTCCCTTTCTGCGAAAGGCCGCTATCCTCCGTCGCCTGACGGCGACACCCCATTCCAGAGGAAGGGGGCTAACGCACTACGTCATGCAGCACTGGTGACACTAATAGTAAGTACGTAACGCTGACTATATACTCATTGCCCGAAGGGCAATCCACAACCCTTTGAACCTTTTGAATCCGGGCCACACAGTGGCCCTACACGCCGTCAAACCTGAGAACCTTTTGAACCTTTTGAACCCTCACCCCTAAAGGGGAAACGACTCACTATGATTTGTGCGTCGCTGTCGCTCCTTCAAATCATGTTCGCTGTGCACGCCGCAGGCGTGTCTAAAGGCCTGTCAAACTTAAGAACCTTTTTATTCATAACCTGTGGGCCCGAAGGGCCCGCCCCCTTTGGTGGCTGGCGCCACCACCTTTCCCCCGCAGGCGGGGCACAACAACCCGTGCTTTATTTAGAGCAACTTTTGATGGCAATGCTTCGCGAAGCTTTATTGTCCACTGTGCACATCCTGCATAGGATGTGCAAGTCGGGCGAAGTAAGGCGCCTAGCCTGCCCATAAGGGCGCTTTCCTTTTGTCGCCCGACCGATACAGCGGGGTGGCAAGGGAACTGGATTTGTAGGGGAACGCAGTGACCCGAAAATCCAGTGACACGCTTCACACCGTGGCGAAGGTGGTGCCGTAAGGCACCAAAGGGGGAAAAGCCACCGAAGGTGGCTAATTCACCGCCATGTTTAGGGTGGCTTATGTGACAGAAAGGCATTCCCGTAACGCTGACTTCATACTCATTGCCCGCAGGGCAATCCACAACCCTCGGGCCCAAAGGGCCCGTCAAACCTGAGAACCCGGCCGTAGGCCGGTCAATCTTAAGAACCTTTTCACTCACAACCCTCACGCCGTCAGGCGTGTCCCGCTTTCTTCGCCAGCCGGTCACGGAACTCACGGCCTTTGGCGTCTTTGGGGGAGAGGGTCACGAAATGGTTCATATCTTTCAGCGCCTTATCGTATTCTCCCATGGACTCATACACCTCAGCCCTTGAACGGTAGGATTCGGCGTAGGCAGGGGAGACCTCTATGGCCTTGTTTAAATACTCCAGCGCTTTATCCTTATTTCCTTTCAAAAACCAGGTATAGCCCAGGTTGTTATAAGCCTCCCCGCTTTTTGGATTCAGGGCGATGGCCTTTTCATACAAAGGGATGGCCTTGTCATAGTCCTTCTTAAGGGAGCAGTTGTACCCCAGGGATTCATAGGGACGGTAATTCTCCGGCTCCAGCCCCGAGGCTTTTGTGTAGTCCTGAATGGCCTTATCGTAAAGTCCCAGCTTGCTGTAGCAGCCGCCCCGGAGGATATAGTCTTCCGCCTTCGGCTTTTTGGTGAGCTCTATGTATTTCGTATAGTCCTCTGCAGCCGGTTCATATTTTTCCATCACCCCATAGGTGGTGCCCCGGAGCATGTAGCTGAGACGGTGGGTGGGATTTGCTTCGATGGCCCTTGTGAAATAGGTCACCGCCCTGTCCATCCGTTTAGCCCCCAGCTCGTTCACACCGGCCTCACGGAGAATCATATCCGATTTAGGCGCCAGGGCAAGGGCCTTATCATAGCACTCCCTGGCCTTGTCATGCTGCTTCACGGTGAAATTATAGAAGTGACCCAGCATATCCCAGCATAAAGGATTCTTCGGATTGTCCTTCACTGCTTCCCGGTATGACTTTTCCGCTTCCCCGTTCTTTCCGAGCTTTGCATAGCAGTCGCCTGTAAATATCTGCACCGCGAAACGGAGCTTCGGATTGGCATATTTCAAATCATTTCTGAAATCGGAAGCCGCTGCCTCATACTGCTTTCTGGACATATGGAAAAGGCCCCGCTGCATATAGACTTTATCCTTGACCTCATCGGTAGGATTCAGGGAAAGCGCCTTGTCCCAGTCCTGAAGGGCCTCCTTATCCCTCCCGTCTCTGGCGGAAAACTCCGCCCTTGAACCGTAGGCAAGGGGATTTTCCGGCGCCAGCGACACCGCATGGTCCAGATCCGCAAAGCACTTTTCCTTTTCCCCGTTCGTGTAATACATGGCGCCCCGGAACACATAGGCCTCAAACCGGTCCGGATGCTCCTTCACCGCTTTTTCCGCCATGGCGGAAAGGAGCTTCTTCCCCTGCTCCGGCGTGAGCCTTACGGCTGCGGGCTTTAGCGACGGCGCCTCGGCCTTTGCGTCTTCTGAAATATGGGTATAGAGACTCTCCAGCACCCCCTGTGCGCCGGCAGCCTTCGCCGATGGGGCAGCACCGCCCTCTGCAAAAGACGGCGCTATGGCTGCCGCCGACAGCAGGCAGCCTGCCAGCATGGCAGCAATTTTCTTCTTCATAAAGTTCCTCCTCCTTTTTGGTAGAATGTGATTTTCTTTAGCCATAGTATATCATGGAATGGCGGGGGAGAGGGGGAAAATAAGGGGCGCATGGTAGATATGGCGAATACTTTTTGAAAAAGTATGGAGACTAGCCATTATCTTAATTCAGGGAATTTATGGTTGGTATGAAATAATCAAAGAGAGAAACTCTATTTTAATGGAATTTTTTATCAGATTCATTTAGAAAATTCAAGAAAAATATTTGTATGCCTAATGTGTTATATTGCATTATTATGTAATTGGGTGTATCCTTATTATAAATTCAAAAAAGTGTAAAGAAGGCCGCTGAGGGTTAAATTCTCAGCGGCCTTCTTTTTTTAAAATTTGGGTAAATGATTAGGCTTGATATTATTTATATTCTAAAATTTGAAGAAGTGCGGGGCGTCTATTATGAGATTAGGTATTGTAATTCCCAATGATTCAAATTTTGACATCGTAAAATATATTATAGATAATGAATATAAGGATATTATAGCTACTTTTTTCTACTATGATAATTATAAGGATGTGATTGAGTTACTGAGAAATAAACAAAAAGGATTGGATGCTCTTTTGTTTTCTGGGTCAGCTCCATATGATTATGCACTTCATTACCTCAATCCCGAAATTACATGGCATTATCTAAACCGATATTCTGGGTCATTACTTAAAGCGGTCTTGCAGGCCTCATTAGAAGGATATGATATTAATAAAATTAGTTACGATTATTATGATGAATTTTCTTTAGCAGAGGTATGCAAGAATTTAAATTTGAAGCCGGAATCTAAGTATATTTTAAGCTATAAAAGCATTAAAGAAAGGGGATTGAACTTAGATTATTATAACGAAACTGTATTTAATTTTCACTATAATAATTGGAAAAAAGGATACATTTCATGTGTTGTAACTCCCTGCTTTGGTGCTTTAAAAAAATTGAAAGAAATGAATATTCCCGCCTTTTTTGCTTATCCAACGGCGTATGTTTGTAGAGAAACAATTAATCAAATTCAGACGGAATATATAGCGAAGAAAAATCAAAAGAGTCAGATAGTAATACTTTCTATAGAAATTAATTTACCAAATGAATATTCTATGTTTGCAAAAAATGAACGGCTATTTATGCAGGATAGAAATGGGATATCTTTGTATATTTACGCACTGGCTGAAAAATTAGAAGCAACCGTCGTTGAACCGACATATCGTAATTTTCTAATTTTTACTACTCGAGAAATTTTAGAAACAATGACTAACCATTTACAGTCTTTGGACATACTACATCAGGTGCAGAATCATTTCCTTATTTCATTATGTATGGGCATTGGATATGGAAATACAGTCAGGGAAGCAAAAGAAAATGCTAATTTAGGACTGATTCGTGCCAAAAATTGTGGTAGTAATATCGCTTATGTTATTTATGATTCCAACAACATAATAGGGCCCATTGGCACTAATGAACGTAATACTAATTCAGATGATATGGACAAATTGGATAAGACGATTCAAATGATCGCAGAAAAGTCAGAAGTAAGTATGCAAAATATTTTCAAAATTTATTCAATTATGAGCAAAGAAGGAAAAGACACATTTACAACAAAAGATTTGGCTGTTTCTATGAATATATCCAGAAGGAGTGTGGATCGAGTTGTCAATAAATTAGAAATTGCAGGATACCTGCATGTGATAGGAAAACAGGCAGCTTATGATATTGGAAGACCGAGCAGAATTATAAAGATTAATTTCAATTTCTAGGACACTTTTAAAGACAAAATAAAGACCATTTACAGTCTGCAGGTAGAGAATTAGACTATCTTACATAGAAGGGCTTTTATTAAAGTTCATATCACCACAATGAAGCGAGACCAAGCGTGGCCTCGCTTTCGTGTATCTATGGAGGTGGTTAATCATGGAAATGTATGATCTGATTATCAAAGACACAACAATTATTGATGGCTCAGGAGAGCCTGGCTTTAAAGGTAGCATTGGTATAAAAGAAGGAAAAATTACCCTTCTGCCGGTTGATACAGAAGATAGGGCAGAAAAGATTATAGATGGAAAAGGATTAGTTACATGTCCTGGCTTTATTGATTCGCATTCGCATGGTGATATGATTTTAGGAACACATTTTGGCTCTTTAGCAAAAATTAATCAGGGCATCACAACGCAGGTTACAGGAATGTGCAGTTATTCCTTGTTTCCTGTAAGTGAGAAATATTGCAAGACTTGGATTGACAATTGCTATCTTACACTTCCTGAAACTGGAGCACCAAAAGAAATGGGAACATTTACTTCGGCTTCTAATTATTTTAACTATGCACAGAAATTAGCTATTCCGGAGAATGTTCGTCCTCTTGTTGGTAGCGGAGCACTTAGGTGTGCTGTTATGGGAGACGAAAGCAGAGAACCTACAAGTACTGAATTAATGGAAATGAAAGCTCTTTTGAAGGAAGCTATGGAAGCAGGAGCTGCAGGCATGTCAACAGGTCTGATTTATCTTCCAAGCACATATGAACTTCCAGCGGAAATTACTGAACTTGCTAAAATAGTTGCATCATATGGAGGTGTTTATACTACTCATATTAGAAATGAATCTACCAAATCTATTGATGCGATAAAAGAAGCAATTGAAGTGGCACGTGAAACAGGGGTCAGATTGATTATTTCTCATCATAAACTTCAGGGGAAGGCTTGTTGGGGAATGTCTAAAGAAACCATTGAATTAATGGAAGAAGCCAATGAGGAGGGACTGGATGTAAGTTGTGATCAATATCCTTATACAGCATGTATGTCACTTTTAGCGGACTGCTGTCCTTCCAAATACTATTCCGAAGGTTTATCTGGCATTGTTAATTATTTGGAAAACCCAATAACACGTGAAAAAATTCATCAGGAAATGATGGACGAGCATACTGATTATGAAAATTATTACATCAATTCTGGCGGTTGGTCTGGTATTTATATTGCTTCTTCATACCGCCTTCCGGAAGCTGCAAATAAGACGATTCAGGAATATGCTGATGAAACTGGAATGGATTCCTTTGATGCTTACTGCAAAATTATGATTGCAAATGATGGAGCCGTTGGTGCAATCTACTATACTATGTGTGATGAGGACCTTACCAGAATTATCAAGTATAAAAATACTGCAGTATGTACAGATGGATTATTAAAGTCAGGACATGACATGACACACCCTAGAGCATATGCTTCATTTCCACATGCTATAAGAGTATTTGTAAAAGAAAAGCAGCTGTTCTCATTGGAGGAAATGATTAGAAAAATGACTTCTTTTACTGCGAATCGTTACTATATGAAGACAAAGGGATTGATAAAGAATGGCTATGATGCGGATATTCTGATTTTTGATTATGACAAACTGACAGATAAAGCTAGTTATAGCGAACCTACCTTATTATGCGAGGGGTTTAAAGCTGTTATTGTAGGTGGAAAAATCGTTTATGAAAACCAGCATCTTACTGGTGAGAATCCGGGGAGAATCCTTTTGATGCGATAAAAAGACATTATTAAGACAATTTACAGCCTGGTTTGTTGTGATACAATGAGTGCATCAAAGTTATTATTTCAAACATTCTAACAAAATATAATTGCGGAGTAGCAAATATAGCTGCTCCGCTTTTGTGTTTTCTTATTTATCCATTTCAAACTCAGATTTTGGGTTCTGTCGTATCGAAGGAGATGTGATTATTATGACAAGAAATTTATTGAGGAAATTGGCTTTATGTGGAATTGCATCCGCTGTAACTACAGCACTGATTGCAGGCTGTGGAGGGGCTGATAAAAATGGTTCTGATGGGGCTGCCAATATTAAGGATACAGTAAAAGTTGCAGTCAATGCACAGCCTGATTCCTATGATATCAGTAAAACCACATCTACCTTGGCTAGGCAGATGATGCTTGGAAATGTTTATGAAATGTTGGTGACTTTTGATGAAAACTATAAGGTGGTTCCAGAATTAGCAGAAAAGATAGATGTGAGTGAGGATGCCACACAGTACACGTATCATTTGCGCAAAGGGGTCAAATTTCATAATGGAAATGAAATGAAAGCTGATGATGTAGTAGCATCTATGAATCGGTGGATTGATGGAAACAGCCAGGCTAAAAAAGCTACGGGTGGGGCATATTTTGAAAAGGTAGATGACTATACGGTTAAAGTGCAGATGAGTAAACCATCCCTTATGCTCAATGATTTAATTGCAGGCATTAATCCGGCACCTATCATTGTGCCAAAATCAACAATTGATAAAGCTGACCCCAAGACACACATGATTACAGACTATATTGGTACAGGCCCTTACAAAGTCGCAGATATCAAACCGGATAACTATGTACGTCTGGAAAAATTTGATAATTATCAGCCTTATGGCGATAAAGGTAAAGTAAGTGGTTGGAGCGGATATAAAGAAGCTAAGACCAAAGATGTAGAATTCGATTTTGTGTTGGATCCGTCAACCCGTGTTTCCGGAATGCAGTCTGGGGAATATGATATGGCTATCAGGCTTCCTGTTGATCAGTACAGTATTTTCAAGAATAACAATGATTATAAAGTTTTTAGAGAAGACTGTGGAGATATGTTTCTTTGCTATAACAAAAAGCAGGGGCTGGCTTCTAATCCGAAAATTCGTCAGGCTGTCAATGCAGTTCTGAATGATGATGATATTCTGACAGCTGCTGTAGCAGATAAAGATTTCTATGAACTTAAATCCAGCTATGTTCAGAATAAAAACAACAAATGGTATGCAGATACTGGAAATAACTGGTATAACACACATAATCCGGAAAGGGCTAGAGCATTGTTAGCTGAAGCTGGTTACAATGGAGAAACTTTCAATATCCTTGTATCCTCTTCTTATCAGGAATTTTATAACGCAGCGGTTGTTATTAAGAGTGAACTGGAAAGTATTGGAGTAAAAACTAATTTACAGGTTGTTGATTGGGCTACGTTCCTGGGGACACGCAAAGACCCGAGCCAGTATGATGCATTTATTACCGGATCTCCTATTGTAACAGTTCCTAACCAGATTTTGTATATTTCTTCTACCTGGGACGGCTGGAGCGCAGATGATCATCTCCAGAGCACATTGCAGAGCATTGCAACGTCCAATAATTTGGACGATGCAATTAGCAACTGGAAAGATTTGCAGAAATACTGCTGGGAAGAATATGTGCCGGCTAGTAAATTTGGTGATTATTTTGCACTTGATGTTGCTTCTGGAAAGGTCAAAGATACTGTATTCTTCGAAGGCCCACATATGTGGAATCTTACCGTAGAAAAATAATATAATATATAAAAGAAATGGGGGAAGTGGGATTGCAGTAAATATTATTGCAATCCCTGCTGCCTATTCTTAAACTTTTTGTGAAATTAGGAGGTGAGTGGAATGGGAAAATATATTCTCAAAAGAGTAATTTCTATCGTCCCAGTTCTTCTCATAATGTCATTTATTGTATTCTTTTTGATTCACCTGATTCCTGGAGATCCGGCCAAGGTTATTTTAGGGGATCAGGCAACACCTGAAGCGGTAGAACGGCTGAGAGAACAGATGGGACTGAATCAGCCATTGATTTTTCAGTACTTGAGATGGATGGGGAATATTCTTACAGGAAATCTGGGACAATCTGTATTTATGAAAGGATCCATGACAAGCATTATTTTATCGCATTTGATTCCTACACTGGAATTAACGCTATATTCCATGCTTATTGCTTTTGCGGTATCTCTTCCGCTAGGGATTATAGCGGCAAAAGAAAGATATAAAATCACGGATCAGATTATTTCTGGAATAGCTATGATTGGTATTTCTATTCCCAGCTTTTTACTGGCTCTGCTCTTAATCTTACTTGTCTCTGTAAAATTAGGCGTTCTTCCACCAGCTGGATATAAAGCAATTGGAAATAGTGGATTCCTGATGAATATCCGGTATATGATTTTGCCATCATTTGCACTTGGCCTAGTGGAAGCTGGTTTGCTGATACGTATGACAAGATCTTCTCTCATGGATGTTTTGGATTCGGACTTTATCAGAATGGCTCGTGCAAAGGGCGTTAGTGATAAATGCATTATGCTTAAGCATGCTTTGAAGAACGCTTCTCTCCCAATTTTAACGGCGATGGGGCAGACTTTTATCAGCGTAATATCGGCGGCTGCTGTTGCAGAAACCATTTTCAATATTCCAGGTATTGGTCAATTGATTGTTAACTCTGTGAGTCGAAGAGATTATGAGGTCATCCAGGCAGTCATATTGGTTGTAGCCGTAATTAATGTATTGACTTATTTGGTTATAGATATCTTGTATAGAATTATTGATCCGCGTATTGGCTTAGAAAAATGAGAAGAAAGGGAGTGAGTGATATGGAAAAGGCAGAGTATGATGAAAGGCTGCAGATGGCAATCAATGATGGTTCAAATATTAATCCTGATGATCTTGTGATAGTGAATTTAGATGATTTAGGAAAAATACGCGAAAAATTAATTAAAAGTGAACGCGCCAAATTTAGACGTAAATTTCTTAGGAATCGTAATGCAGTGATAGGATCAGTACTGGTATTATTTGTTCTTACTTTAGCTATCTTTGCTCCATTGATCGCCCCTAAAGGCCCATATGTAATGGATGTATCAAATCGTCTAGCACATCCATCTATGGCTCATATTTTGGGGACTGATACATTTGGACGCGACCTCCTAGCCAGAATAATTTATGGAGCGCAGATGTCTATGATTATCGGTGCTAGCGTTGCTTTCTTCTCCTGTGTTTTAGGAATGGCAATAGGTTTATATGCAAGTTATTATCCAAAGCTTGATGCAGTTTTAATGAGAATCTGCGATGGTATCAGCTCAGTTCCGGCCATCCTTTTGGCAATAGCCTTTATGGCTGTACTTGGCCCTAGTCCTCATAATGTAATATTAAGCTTGACCTTAGTTTACATACCTACCATTGCAAGAATTGCTAGATCCCGGGCCTTAGCTGTAAAAGAGATGACATATATTGAAGCAATGCGCTGTATAGGAGCCACATCAAACCGGATTATTTGGCATCATATTGCACCCAATATTCTTTCACCAGTTATCGTTCAGACGTCCTTTATTTTTGCTAAGGCAATTATAGTGGAAGCTGCTTTGAGTTTTCTTGGAGTGGGGGTTCCGGTTCCGACTCCTAGCTGGGGCAATATATTAATGGAAGGTAAAACTGTTATTTATAAAGCATGGTGGATGATAGTATTTCCGGGAATTATCACGGCCGTATCCGTATTAGGATTGAATATGCTGGGTGATGGATTGCGCGATGTTATTGATCCGCATAATAAGTAGGTGATTAATTATGAATGAACCGCTGCTCAAAATTGAAAATCTATCGACATCTTTCAAATCAGATCATGGTTATTTAAAAGCTATTGATGGAGTCTCATTTACTATTCAGCCTGGGGAAATCACGGGTATAGTAGGTGAATCCGGATGTGGTAAAAGTGTAACAATGCAGTCAATTATGCAGTTATATGAAGGTAAAGGCAAGCAGGTAGTTTATAATGGAAAAATCTATTTTTCTGGCAAAGATTTGATAACTATGTCGGAAAAAGATATGAAGAAAATTCGTGGCAAGGATATTTCCATGATTTTCCAGGACGCTTTGAGTGCTTTGGATCCTGTATATACTATTGGTGAACAGATTGATGAAGCGCTTCGGATTCATACGAATTATTCAAAAACAGAGAGAGCAGCAAAAGAAATAGAATTGCTTGAATTAGTTGGTATTAATGAGCCGGACAAACGGTTAAAACAGTATCCTCATGAAATTTCCGGTGGGATGAGGCAACGGGTTATGATAGCAATTGCCCTAGCATGCCATCCTAAGCTGCTATTAGCTGATGAGCCTACTACGGCTTTAGATGTTACAATTCAGGCCCAGGTTTTAGATTTATTAAAAGAATTGAATAAAAAGCTGGGAATGAGTATTATCCTTATCACTCATGATATGTCGGTAGTTGCACAAAGTTGCCAGGAAGTTATTGTCATGTATTTAGGGCAGGTTGTGGAAAAGGGAGATATCTATAGCTTATTTGATTCCCCTGCCCATCCTTATACACGTGGACTTATTAAATCTATTCCTAAAATCGATGCAGCCCGACCGAGGCGCTTATTCATGATTAAAGGCAATGTGCCGTTACTTTATCAGGTCCCGCATGGATGTAGGTTTGCGCCTAGATGCCCCTACGCTTCTACTAAATGCAAAATGGAAATGCCGGAACTAAGAGAAATGGGGCATGGTCACTATGTTCGCTGCTGGTATTCTGTTATGGAGGGAAATCATCATGATTAATTCAGATATTTTATTGGAAGTGAATAACCTGAAGAAGTACTTTCCCGTTAAGAATCATGGACATAGCGAATTTGTTAAGGCTGTTGATGGAGTTTCTTTTGTTATACATAAAGGAGAAACTTACGGACTTGTTGGCGAATCCGGATGTGGAAAAAGCACACTGGGACGCTGTATCCTTCGACTCATTGAACCATCTGATGGACATTTGGCTTTTGAGGGGAATGATTTTACGAAAAAGAATAAAAAAGATTTGCGAACAATGCGAAGCCAGATGCAAATGGTGTTTCAGGACCCTTATATGTCACTGGATCCAAAGAAACGTGTTGGTAATACTTTGACAGAGGCATTGGAAATCCAGCATGTTGGCAGTGCTGATGAAAGGTTTATAGCCGCATTAAGAATTATGAACCTTATGGGGTTTCAGCCGGAACATTTCTTTAGATATCCCCATGAATTTTCCGGCGGGCAGAGGCAGCGTATTGGTTTAGCAAGAGCATTGATTTTAAAGCCTAAGCTGATTATATGTGATGAACCGGTTTCTGCCCTAGACGTTTCTGTTCAGGCTCAGATTTTAAATTTGATGGAAGATATTAAAGATGAGACACATGTATCTTATTTATTTATTACACATAACTTAAGCGTTGTAAAACATATTTCCAATCGTATAGGTGTCATGTATTTAGGCCACCTGGTGGAAGAAGCAGAGACGGAAGAACTATTTGCCAATCCTCTCCATCCATATACAAAGGCTCTTCTGTCAGCCCTTTCTTCTCCGAATCCACATTTGCATAAGAAGCATATTGTTTTGAAAGGAGAAATGCCTTCGCCGCTTCATGTGCCCAAAGGATGCCCATTCAGTACCCGCTGTCCATATTGTGATTCGAAATGTGCAGAGACGCCACCGACTTTAGAAAGTTTGTCTACAGGTAGTAAGCATCGGCTGGCTTGTTTCAAAATGGGGAACTTGAAGTAATTCTGTGAATTTTTTCTTTTACACAATTGTGAAAGAAGGTGGCTTTGTATGATGCATAAAATTCAAGAAATTTTCGATAAGTATATCAATCAATTCCCTGGCGAATTTGCTGCAGGATGGATGGATCTTTGTTCTAACGAAACTTGTTTCGTCAACGAAAAGAAGATAATGCCCACTGCAAGCATCTGTAAGATATTTATATTAGCAGATATATTGAGGAAAATTGAATTAGGAAAATTAAAATGGGCTGACAAAATTATTATGAGTCCGAAAAAAATCAGCCCTGGAAGTGGAATTCTGAAATTTTTCCATGGTGGAGAAGAATTATCTTTATATGACTATGCTATTCTGATGATGTCTTTATCTGATAATACCGCCGCAGATATACTCTTTTCATTATGTGATAAGGATGAAATTAAAGAAGCTATATTGCGGCCCAATCTTATGAATCACACCACTTGCATTTTGACATGCAATGAGATGGTTTCTGATTTCTATGGAGGGAAAAGTGGTCTCAATAACCGGACGTTTGAAAAAAAGAATGAGGCAGCCGTCCATGATACGATCACATGGAAGTCCAATTATACAACAGTATCAGATCTTACGGGCTTTCTGGCAAATGCTTATCATAAGAAAGTGGTTTCTCCCTGGGTTAGTAATAATCTATTAACGATTATGAGTAAATGCTTGACAAATACCCGCATACCTTACTATTTACCGGGATATATCAGAGTCTCGCATAAGACTGGTACTATGGGGCAATTAGTCAATGATGCAGGAATTGTTTTTACTCCTAAAGGTGATTATATTTTAGCTTTTTTTTATGATGGAAATGCAACAGATCAAGAGGATAGCATAAACCTTGGAAATGTACATAAGTATGAACAAAGTTTAGCGGAATTATCTAGAGATATTTACAGTCTTTATATCTGATTTTTTCTAAAATTACTCTGAAATATGATTCATAACTATATAATCCTGTTTACAGAGCAGTGAAAATCGAAGAGAGTGTACTTTACTCCTTCGATTTTTTATAATCGTTCATTCCTTCGGCAGGGAGCCAAATGTGAAAATATGCTATAATATTTATAAAATTCCTTGGCAGAGGAGTGACAGGTCATGAGCAATTTTTCATTTTTGGAGAAGCAGTTTCCCCTGTTGGCTGAACTGGGAGAAAAAGCGGAACAATATCTCTATACGGACCCGAATACCACCATGTTTAAGCTCCGGTCTTTAGGTGAGAAGATGGTGGAGCTTATGTTCCAGTATGATAAGGAAATGGATCCCACAGACCATACACAGGTGGCGCGGATACGATGGCTTCTGGCGGAGGACTATCTGCTTCCGCAGGAGGCAAAAAGTCTGACCATTTTAAGGAAATTGGGGAATCAGGCGGTTCATGACGACTATTCTTCTCTGGAGGATGCGAAGCTGTGCCTGAGGGTGGCTTACAGTCTCTGTCAGTGGTTTATGGTGACCTACGGGGACTATCATTACCAGGAGCAGCCTTTTGTCATGCCTAAGGAAAGAGCGGCAGCTCCAGATGAGGCGGCAAAGCGGGCGCCGGCTCCCATGGAATTGACCCCGGAAGAAGAGAAGCTCTCCCGTGCTGCCAGCGAGAAAGCAAAACATGCGCTCAAGGTGCCTAAGAAGCAGAGGGTTCAGCAGAATATCAAAGCATCGAACTATCGGGATATCAGTGAAGAGGAGACGCGGTACCTTATCGACCGGCAGCTGAGGCAGGTTGGCTGGGAGGTGGATTCCAGGGAATTAACCTATGCCCGGGGAGCAAGACCGGAAAATCACCATAATAAAGCCATTGCGGAGTGGCCGACTAGCGCCTTTGACGGCACCGACAAGGATGGACGCCGGCAGGATAGGGCGGATTATGCCCTCTTTATTGGGAAAAAACTGGTGGGCATTATTGAAGCCAAGCGGCGGTTCAAAAATGTAAGCTCCGTGCTGGATGACCAGTGTCATGAATATGCTGCCCATATCCGGGCCGTAGATAAGGAATACGTGATTGGCACATGGGGAGAGTATAAGGTGCCCTTCCTCTTTGCCGCCAACGGCCGTCCCTACATTGAGCAGTGCCGCATGGAAAGCGGCATCTGGTTCCGTGATGTGAGGAAGGTGGATAATGCGCCGAAACCCCTTTTAGGATGGATGAGCCCGGAAGGGTTGGAAGCACTGCTGAAGCAGGATATTTCCGGAAGAAATGGGAAATTGGCAGCCCTGGGCGACGATATACTGAAGGACCCAGACGGCCTGCATCTCTATCCCTACCAGATAGAAGCGGTGAAAAGGACAGAGGAGGCCATTCGGCAGGGAAAGGATAGAATCCTTCTGGCCATGGCCACTGGCACCGGTAAAACAAGAGTGATCCTGGCCCTCATATACCGGTTCCTTAAAAGCGGACGTTTCCATCGCATCCTTTATCTGGTGGACCGGAATACCCTTGGACAGCAGGCCTTTGATAAATTTTCGGAAGTGAAGCTGGAGGGCCTGCAGTCTTTAAACCAGCTTTATACCATTAACCGTCTGGATGAAACGGAACTGGCGCCGGAGGTAAAAGTACAGATTGCCACGGTTCAGGGTATGATACGCCGCCTCTTTCCGTCAGAGGAAGAAGATACCAAACTATCTGTATCCGCCTTTGACCTGGTCATTGTGGATGAAGCTCACAGAGGATATGTACTGGACAGGGAACTGACGGAAGGGGAGCTCCTTTATCGGGATGAAAAGAAGTTCCAGAGCCAGTACCGCCGTGTGCTTGATTACTTTGACGCCGTGCGGATCGGACTTACCGCCACCCCGGCCCTCCAGACCACGGAAATCTTTGGTATGCCCATTTATCGGTATACCTACAGGGAAGCTGTCATCGACGGTTATCTTATCGACCATGATGCGCCGGTGCAGATTGAAACAGAAATGACCCGTCATGGCATCCACCTGAAAAAAGGGGACACCGTCGGTATTTTCAAGCCCGATGAACCGGAAAAGGTGGATACAGCGGTCCTGGACGATGACATGAACTTTGACGTGGACGACATGAACCGCAGGGTGATTACCGAAGATTTCAACAGGGTTGTACTGACGGAAATTGCGAAATATATCGACCCCTCCAGCCCGCGGATGAGCGGCAAGACATTGATTTTTGCGGCTAATGACCGTCATGCGGACCTGGTGGTGCAGCTTCTGAAGGAAATCTTTACCCAAAAGGGCGTGGACAATGATGCCATCGTCAAAATCACAGGCACCTCCTTCGGCGGCGACCGTAATAAAATCGACGATGCTATCAAGCGGTTTAAAAATGAAGAGTATCCTTCTGTAGTGGTGACCGTAGACCTCCTCACCACCGGCGTGGATGTGCCTTCCATTACGAATCTGGTCTTCCTCCGCCGCGTGAAGTCCCGTATCCTCTTTGAACAGATGCTTGGCCGGGCCACCCGCCGCTGTGATGAAATCGGGAAGTACAAATTCAATATCTTTGACGCTGTCGGAGAATTTGCAGAAATGGCTAAAGTGACCGATATGAAACCGGTGGCCGCCGGTGTGAAAACCACCTTCAAAGACCTCTTCACCGGTCTCCATACGGTTACGGAAGAAGGGGATATCCGGGATCACGTAGACCAGATCTTGGTGAAGCTTCAGCGAAAACTGCCGCGCCTCAAGCCGGAAGTCAAGGATATTCTTCTCCAGGGGCTGGGGACTCAGGATGTGAAAGATTATGTCCATCATCTGCGGGACCTGCCTCTAGAAAAAATCAAGGAAGAGCTGCTCCGGAAAGAAAAAGTCTTTGCCCCGCTTGATAGACATGACATCTTCATCCGAGATTCCCACTACATCGTAAACATCCCGGATAAGATTTTAGAAGTGAAAAGAGGCTACGGAAAGGATAACACCGCCATAGCGCCCAGGGACTATCTGGATGAATTTACGGAATTTATAAAAAACAACGAAAATGAAATCGCGGCGCTGAAACTTCTCTGCACCAGACCCAGGGATATGAAACGCAGCGACCTGAAACAGCTTAGGGCGGAACTGGCTCGGGAAGGGTTTACGGAGCAGAAGCTGAACTCCGCCCTCCAGCAGGTCAGCAGCCGGGACATGCTGGTAGACATTATCAGCCTTGTCCGGCGGGCAGCCCTTGGTTCACCCCTCATCAGCCATGAAGAGCGGGTGCACCGGGCCATGGACAGACTCCGCAAAAACCATGCCTTCTCCCAGGGAGAAAAGAACTGGCTGAAGCGGATTGAAAAAATACTGGACACAGAAAACATATTCAATCGTGACAATTTCGAGGAAGACGAACGCCTGAAAAGCGCCGGCGGTTTCCGTACAGCCGACAAAGCCTTCGGAAACAAGCTGGAAAATATACTTGATGAATTGAACGATTATCTCTATGACGATGATGATACGAGTGGAGGACATCCGGCGTGAATACCCAGGAAATCATACAAAAACTCTGGAACCTGTGCAACGTCTTAAGGGACGACGGCATTACCTACCATGAATACGTAACGGAACTGACATACATCCTCTTCCTGAAAATGGCCAAGGAAACGGGCGCGGAAGCCCATATTCCCGAAGCCTACCGTTGGGACGTGCTGACGGAAAAAAGCGGTCTGGAACTGAAAAAGTACTACCAGGATCTCCTGACAGAACTGGGAGAACACTGCCAGGGCCGAATCCGTGAAATCTACGAAGGTGCCCAGACGAAAATCGATGAACCAAAGAATCTGGAAAAAATCATTAAAGCCATTAATGAACTGGACTGGTTCTCTGCCAAAGAAGAAGGTCTGGGAAACCTGTATGAAGGCCTTTTGGAAAAGAATGCCAACGAAAAGAAATCCGGCGCCGGACAGTACTTCACGCCCCGTGTGCTCATCGACGTGATGGTGGAACTCACAAAACCCCAGCCCGGCGAACGGTGCAACGACCCAGCCTGCGGCACCTTTGGCTTCATGATTGCCGCCCATGAATACGTAAGGCAGCACACCGACGATTTCTTCGACCTGGACCAGGATACCGCCAACTTCGAAGCAGGCGATGCCTTCACCGGTTGCGAACTGGTGCACGACACCCACCGCCTGGCCCTTATGAATGCCATGCTCCATGACATGAATGGCAAAATCGCCCTGGGTGACACCCTTTCCAGCCTGGGCAAAGAGTTTAAAAATTATGATCTGGTCCTCACGAACCCGCCCTTCGGGACAAAGAAAGGGGGAGAGCGGGCCACTCGTGACGATTTCACATTCCCCACCAGCAACAAGCAGCTGAACTTCCTCCAGCATATTTACCGCTCCCTGAAACGGGGCGGACGGGCGGCGGTGGTACTTCCCGATAACGTCCTCTTTGCCGATGGTGACGGTGAAAAAATCCGTGTGGACCTGATGGACAAATGCAATCTCCATACCATCCTGCGCCTTCCTACCGGCATATTCTACGCCCAGGGCGTGAAAACCAATGTCCTCTTCTTCACCCGGGGCGAAGAAGATAAAGGAAACACCAGCGAAGTGTGGTACTACGACCTCCGCACCAATATGCCCTCCTTCGGCAAAACCCATCCTTTAGCCAAAAGCGACTTTACCGGCTTTATGGCTGCCTATGAAGCCAAAGATCGGGAGAAGGTCAGTGATGAACGGTGGCATAAATTCACAAGAGAAGAAATTGCACAAAAAGGAAACAGCCTGGACCTGGGGCTCATCCGTGATGAATCGGTGCTGGACTACAAAGACCTGCCGGATCCCGAAGAAAGCGCCAGAGCTGCCGCCAGCCAGCTGGAAGAAGCAGTGGACCTCCTCAAACAGGTGGCAGACGAACTGGCCCGGTGCAGGAAAGGGGAGAAGGCCTGATGAAATCGAAGAAAAAAGTCCTCACCCCGGAAGAAAAGCTGACCCAGGCCCTTTTGCCCAAAGAAGAATGGCCCTATGAATTGCCTAAAGGTTGGGTGTGGACGGAAGTAGAGCCTTTTGTTCAAGTTATACGTGGAGTGACATATAAGAAGAATGATGTCCAAAATATTTCTGCAATAGACAATGCATTAATTCTTAGAGGCGGCAATATAGAGGAAGGAACTGTTAATCTAAAAACGAATGATAATGTTTTTGTCGATAAAAGGCTAATTAGTGAAACACAATACATAAAGGAAAATGATGTTGTGATTGTGGCATCGACAGGAAGTAAGTCTGTGATTGGAAAGGCCGGCATAGTCCATAAAGAATGCCCAAATGTAGCGATTGGAGCATTTTTGTTATTGATTAGACCGTTAAAAAATGTGAATTCTAGGTTTGTTGACTACTATTTTGAAACTGCCTTATATCGTAATAACATAAGAAAATTGGCTAATGGAGTGAATATTAACAATGTGAAGCAAAATTATATCAAAAATTCTCCATTTCCGCTTCCTCCTCTTCCGGAGCAGCAGCGTATCGTAAACAAAATCGAAAGCCTCTTTGCCAAGCTTGATGAAGCCAGGGACCGGCTGCAGAAAGTACTGGAGGGATACGAAGCCCGCCGCGCCGCCATCCTTCACGAAGCCTTCAGCGGGAAATGGACAGGGGACAGCGCACCGGGGGAAATGGGTGTGCCGAAGGGGTGGAGACCGACCCCTGCAAAAGATTTATTCCAGTACGTCACAAGTGGCTCTCGCGGATGGGCGAAATATTATAGCTCGAAGGGTGCTCTTTTTATTAGAATGGGAAATCTGAAACATGGTACCATTGAACCAGATTTCACTGATGTACAGTATGTTGATTTGCCGGATAAAGCTGAAGGCCAGCGGAGTTTGGTACAGGATCATGATATTCTTATTTCTATTACTGCAGACGTTGGAATGATTGGATATATTGACCACATTTCACAGGAAGCTTATATTAATCAGCATATTGCATTAGCAAGGCCCGTTAATCCGGAAGAAGGAAGATTTCTGGCCTGGTACCTTACCTCTGATAAAGGACTTCGGCAGCTTCAAAAGAAAGAACGGGGCGCTACTAAAGTGGGCCTTAGTCTGGGTGATATAAGAAATTTGACTATTTTTATGCCATCCAATGATAAGCAAGTAAAGATTGTAAATCATATTGAATCATTGATGGAAGAAGAAAAGATAATTCATGATGGAGTCCAAAAGGCATTATCCCAAATCGACCTTATGAAAAAATCCATTCTGGCCCGGGCTTTTCGTGGAGAGCTGGGAACACAGGACCCCTCAGACCCGCCGGCCATGGACCTGCTTAAGGAACGGGTCATGGCATCGGAAGAAGTTTCAAAGTCGTAAATGCAAAAATGACCACCCCCTGTTATTCACAGGAAGTGGTCATTCCGCATTTCGGCGGCCAATAGAAAGGAGGCTCCTATGATTTACATTACCGGCGACTGTCATGGAGAATTCGCAAAAATCCGGCGGTTCTGCATGGAAATGGGAACCACCAGGGAGGATACTATGATCATCCTTGGAGACGCAGGCATCAATATTTCCAATGGCCTTAAGGACCTTCGCAAAAAGCAGATGCTTTCACAGCTTCCCATTACCCTCTTCTGCATCCACGGCAACCACGAAATGCGGCCTACCCGGGTGGTGAAGGTGGATGAGTGGGGCGGCAGGACGGACAAAAAGGCCTACCGTCTGAAAGACTGGCACAACGGCAGGGTGTACGTGGAGTCCGCCTTTCCATCCATCCTCTTCGCCAAGGACGGGGAGGTCTATGATCTGGACGGCACAGAAACCCTGGTTATCGGCGGCGCCTACAGCCCCGATAAGCCCATGCGTCTAGTCCGGGGATGGCCCTGGTTTTCCGACGAGCAGCCGGATGGCAGGATCCGGAAACGGGTGGAGAAAGCCATAGAAAAAAAGCAGGGAAAAGTGGATGCCCTGCTTACCCACACCATCCCCGCCCGATATATTCCAGCCCTCCACCTCCGTCCCTGGCCCGGCGTGGACCAGTCCACAGAACACTGGCTGGACAGGGTGGAGGACTCCCTGCAGTACAAGAAATGGTACGCCGGCCATTTCCACGTGGATGTGACCATAGGAAAGCTGGAAATCATGATGGACCACGTGGAGCCTTTTATGAGGGATGGGAAAGAAAGTTGAAGATTTCTTTGCTGCTTACTTATTGTGATTCCCTGTTTTCATTCTGAAAGACCTTTCATAAAAAATCATATTTTT
>ERZ1034920.970-NODE-970-length-19846-cov-12.869385_pt1 | contig 19846 bp, 26 predicted proteins | sample MGYA00520688_ERZ1034920 | MGnify/ENA primary metagenome ERZ1034920 (study PRJEB33766, sample SAMN09781785) | gut metagenome | biome: gut microbiome | host: Homo sapiens | place: Madagascar | study: EMG produced TPA metagenomics assembly of the PRJNA485056 data...
TTGTGGATGAATCTCAGCAGCAGGCTCAGCAGAATCAGGCAAGATTTACCACTCACGTTGGACAGCAGCAGACACCGGGAAGCATGACGAAGAAAGATATCGAAGCAATCAAAGACCCGTCCGAGAGACAAGCAGCGATTGCTCAGAATATCCAGTTATTCCAGTGATTTTTACACCGACTATACGCCAGAGTATAGCCGCTAACCCAATGCCTTAATATTTATGGGTAGAAAGGATTTTTTATGCCAGCAAAAGCTAATCTTATTATGACAAATGATATCCAGGTCACAGCGCGTGAGATTGATTTCGTCACCAGATTCGAAAGAAATTGGGAACACTTGCGTGAGATTCTTGGTATCATGCGTCCAATCAAAAAGACACCCGGAGCGGTTCTTAAATCAAAATACGCAGAAGGAACATTGCAGGACGGAAATGTTAAAGAGGGTGAAGAAATCCCTTACAGCAAATTCGCTGTAAAAGAAAAGCCTTATGCAGAAATGAGTATTGAGAAGTACGCAAAGGCTGTATCTATTGAAGCAATCAAGGATCACGGTTATGAGAACGCTGTTCAGATGACCGATGACGAATTCCTTTTCCAGCTTCAGACCAATGTTACTGAAAGATTTTATGATTATCTGAAAACAGGTACCCTCACATTCACAGAAACCACTTTCCAGATGGCTCTGGCAATGGCTAAAGGCCGTGTAGAGAACAAATTCAAACAGATGCACAGAAACGTGACTGGCGTTGTTGGATTTGTGAATATTTTGGATGTGTATGAGTATATTGGAGCAGCTGAGATTTCTATTCAGAACCAGTTCGGATTCCAGTACATGAAAAATTTTATGGGATTCAATACCATCTTCCTGTTATCTGACAGCGAAATCCCGAGAGGACAGGTTATCGCTACCCCTGTTGAGAACATCGTACTTTACTATGTTGACCCGAACGAATCTGACTTCGCAAGAGCAGGACTTGTATACACCGTATCTGGCGAAACAAACCTGATCGGATTCCATACACAGGGTAACTACAACACAGCAGTATCCGAAGCATTCGCAATCTTGGGACTTACACTCTTTGCAGAGTACATTGATGCTATTGCTGTCGGAACCATCAACACAACTCAGACGCTTGGAACTCTGACTGTAAACTCTGTGGCAGGAAGTAAGAGCGGAGATACTAAAGTGACCATTACTCCGGAAAAAGCAAGCGCAGGAAATGTGTACAAGTACAAAGTTGCATCTTCTGAGACTGCTGTAGACTACGGACAGAATGTGAAAAACTGGAGCGCATGGGATGGAGAAGCTGACATTACAGCAACAACAGGGCAGGTAATCACAGTGGTTGAGTGCGACAGCACCTATAAGGCGCTTAGTGCTGGACATGCGACTGTAGCAGCAAAATGATAAACGCGGGAGAAAACGGCATGGCATATGCAGATTATAAATTCTATACAGAATCATACTTCGGCAATGTCATGCCGGAATCTGATTTTCCACGAATGGAAAGCAAAGCCAGTGACTTCGTGGATATTCTGACCCATGATCGTCTTGTGGACGGACTGCCTACCGATGAGCGTGTGCAAACGCGCATCAAAAAGGCGGTCTGCTCACTGGCGGATACATTGTACCAGATTGAGCTTGCTGAAAAGCAGGCTCTTTCCGTAGCAGAATCTGGTCTTACTGCATCATCCGGCGGAGTTGGGAAAAATACAGGCGTTGTGACATCTGTATCTTCTGGAAGCGAGTCTATCTCATATGCCACTCCACAGCAGATCGCTGCAGGTGCAAAGGAAATGAGCGCTTTGTATGCAGCGGCTGGAGATCCGCAGAAAATCAATGACATTCTGCTCAAAACGGCACTTCCTATGCTTATGGGAGTGAGAACTGATGACGGTATTCCGATTCTATATGCAGGGGTATGAGCATGAACATTTTGCAGGACTGTAGAATTAACATTTTAGGTTCCGAATGGAACATAAAGTTCGGAAACGAGGAACAGTATCCGAACTTAAAAAATATGGATGGTTATTGCGACCAAAGCACGCGCGAAATTATTGTTGACGATATGGAAAAGTACCAGGAGCAGATTGACTCAAAAGCGGATCTTCCAAGCTATCGGAAGCAGATTACCCGACATGAAATCATTCATGCATTTCTGTTTGAGTCAGGTCTTGATATAAGTTCGGTCAAAGCCGAAAGCTGGGCTACGAATGAAGAGATGGTAGACTGGATTGCTATCCAGATGCCAAAAATCATTGCTGCTATGGAGAAAGCTGGTGCTCTATGAAAATTCTGAAACGATTATTTTGTAATCATGAAAAACAAGTGCATGTCGGCACGTATTTGTCCGATGAACCGGATGGATCGCGACGGACACGCCATATATGGCAGTGCAAAAACTGTGGAAAAATGATTTGGAGGTAGAAAGATGGATTTAAGCTCACTGGGAAATTGCGTCCCCATTATTATGATCTGCTATGGTGTAGGTTTTGCGTGCAAGACTTTCCCTAAAATTCCGGATGAACGCATTCCGGTTATCATGCTGTTGGTTGGTGGTATTCTCGGTGCGATTGGCATGAGAATTATCCCGAGTTTTCCGGCAACGGATTACATCACTGCAGTTGCGGTCGGTATGTTTAATGGTCTGACGGCTACCGGAATCAATCAGCTGTATAAGCAGAGCAAGAAAGCGTAAGCAGTTATGGGCGGTCGTGGATCGTCCAGCGGTATGAGTGACACTGGGAAAAAGTACCGCACGGAATACAAAACTTTGGCTCAATTTGGAAGCGTTAAAGTCGTGAAATACAACGGTGGAAATGCCAGATCTCCAATGGAAACAATGACACCAGGAAGAGTGTATGCCACAGTTGATAAATATAACGATATTAAATTTGTCACATTTCACGACGCAAATGGAGAACGAATAAAACAGATTGACATTAAGGGAGTTCCGCATGCAGGCGCTTTGCCTCATACACATAATGGATACGAGCATGAAGAGTACGGAATGTACCCAGGTGTTTCTCCTAAAGATCAAAAAATAATAGATAAGATTTTGAATCAATGGGAGATACGCCGTAAAAAATTGAAATTATAGTTGCGATATGATATATTAAAGATGCAAGAGCAATAGTTTAAGAATGAGAACACTGTGGCGGAACGACGATTCCGAACAACTGCAGAGGTTCCGGTGGAAATCCGGGTGGCTTGCGTAGAGAGATGTCATATCAGAAATGATGTGGTGTCTCTTTTTTGTTACATGGAGGTTTTTATGGGCGGACGTGGTGGAAGTAGTGGATTAGACTATCAAGGGAAAAATGGAGGATCCGGAAGAGCGAGTAGTAGTGGAGTGAATGTCTCCGATATGAAAAGTAAAATAGATGGATTGCCGCAAAAGGTAGTCGAAAATAAACTTGCCACGGAAGCTATTTCACAGATTAACTCTATTAAGGGCAGAGATTCAAATGTAAAAATATACAGAGCCACTATTGGGGATAGTATAAATCAAAATGACTGGGTATTTTTGTCTAAGGCGCAAGCGGAAAAATGGACAAAGACTCCACTTGGCAGACCAAAGCCGGGAGTAAAAGTCATTGAATCGACGGTAAAAGCAAAGGATGTAGATTGGACAGGAAAAAATCTTGAATTTGTGTATAAAGGAAAGAGAAAGCGTAAGTAATGGCAGATAAAACAAACAGTATTGCATACGAAAATCTGAACCGGCGCATGTTCGACGGCGTTGGAGAATACGGCATACCGCAGTTGTTACCGGAAACATTCACCGGAGACTGCGAATTTGTCGGTTTTAATTATGCCAGAGGCAACTGCTCAAATACCGATCAGAAAGCTGTTCATTTCTTTCTGGACGATTACCAGTTCTATTCTCTTTGGAGAACGCCGGATAGATACGTGGATAAGTTGAGCAAATTCCGGTACGTTCTGACACCGGATTTCAGCACTTACACTGATTTCCCGAAAGCTATTCAGATTTATAACCATTACCGGAAGCACTGGGTCGGCGCATATCTGCAAGAGTATGGCTGCCGTGTGATCCCGACAATCTCATGGAGCACGCCGGATTCCTACGAATGGTGCTTTGACGGTGAGCCGGAGGGCGGAACGGTAGCAATTAGTTCCGTTGGATGTATGAACGGCAAGGCGAAAAAGGAACTGTTCTTGTCTGGTTACAATGCAATGATTGAACGGTTGCACCCGGAAAGCATCATCTTTTACGGCGCAGTTCCGGAAGAATGCAAAGGCAATATTGTTCGGGTAAAGGCGTTCAGTGACAGATTCAGTAAGGCAATCTGCGAGGTGTGAGCATGTATAACGATCATGTGACAGTATTCAACTTTTACGAATCTCCCACAACCGGGGAGATAACGTGGTATCCGCATGTGCTTCAGATGTGCGATCTGATTACAGACCGCGGTGCGATTATCAAAAAATATGGAGCAGACAGCACCGATACTGCACAGCTTCATGTTCGATGGTATGACGCAGATGCGGGAGATATATGCGTATTACGATCCGGCGGTGACTATTTGCCGTATCTTCCACCGAAAGAATGGAAGAAGCAGACCAACGATAAGCTGTCGGAATCTATAACATTTTCAGATAGAGATTTCTTCTGCAAAGGCATATGGATTGGGCGGGATGCTCCGATATCTGATGATGATTACCGTGGCGGATTCTATCAGCATGTAAACAATCTCAATGACAATGTGTTTAAGGTTTCAAGTATAGGAGGACCGTATACCGTGATCCCGCATTTTGAAATCCTTGGAAAGTAGGTAGCACATGGACAGAATGCAGCATTTTCCTTCATTTTCAATCGTATATGGAGACATTGATATAGAGCTTGATCTGTCCAGATTCGATGAGCAGTACAAGAAAGCACAGTATGAGCTTGACGGTAATGTAATGAACAGCATGATTCCGTTTATGCCACATTACAACGGCACATTCATCCAGAACACCCGGGCGCACAGTGCTGCGATCCAGGGAACTGGAAGAGTATATGCCGCATACGGCCAGCAGGGAAGATACTTGTATATGGGAAAGACAATGGTTGACGAGGAGACCGGAAGCGCATGGGCGAAACAAGGTAATAAGAAAGTTCTCGTCAGCCAGTACGGCGGTAAGACCAATGCAAAGGAAAACCTGTCATACACTCATACGCACAATCCGGCAGCACAGGCTCACTGGTTCGATGCTGCGAAAAAGGCTGACGGAAAGAACTGGATAAGGCAGGCAAAAGCAACGGCGGGAGGTGGTAAACGTGGCGGATAATCTGAAACCTTTAAAAGAAGATCCTGACGGATATAAGATCTTAACGGATGCAATGAAAGATTTGCTGAATCAGTATCCTGGATTGGAAAAAGGAGATGTTATCAAATTTGAAGAATTAGAAAAGAATGGCGGGAAAGCGTTTTTTAACGATAACGGAGCATTAGTTTTCAGTGAAAATGAAGATATATGTGGAGTTATGCATCAAATATGTCAATATCCGCTTTTAGTTGTCTACAGAACTGCATCACTGCATGAACGCCATAAATTAAATGTTCAGGAATTTCTTGACAGTCTGGGCAAATGGATATGCAGGGAGCCTGTGACAATAAATGATGTAGACACCCGCCTCATGACGTTTCCGGAACTTTCTTACGGAAGAATTATTAAACGTATCACACGCGGTAATTCCTATGGGACTGAACCACAATCTACAGGAGTTCAGGACTGGGTTCTTCCATTGACAGTCCGCTACGAATATAACTATGAAACGATATAACCGACAGCAGAACAGATGCTGCCGCTGACCCAGAAATCCCTTTAAAAATTATGGGTAGAAAGGACTTTTTTATGGCCGTAACAGGAAAAATTGACCGTAAATACATGGCGCATTTTCTCGATGCAGGTTCTCTGTGTGGTGGTCTTACACCGAAGTATGAGCGCCTCGGAAAAGATCTGGAAGAGTACAACATTGAACTGAATCCGGACACAGAGACTTCTAAGAATATCCTTGGTGAGACGACCTTCAAGCACAATGGCTATGAAGCTTCTTCCGAAGCTGATCCGTTCTATGCGGAAACAGACTCCGACCTCTTCAAAGCTCTCCAGAAGATTGTAGACGAACGTCTGAAAGACGACAATCTCAAAACCAAAGCGGTGGAAGTACACCTCTGGACAGAAGAGGCTAGCGGAGCTTACGAAGCATACCAGCAGGAATGCTACGTTGTCCCAACCTCATACGGTGGTGATACTTCCGGGTATCAGATCCCGTTCACTGTCAACTATGTTGGCGAGCGTGTGAAAGGAACCTTTAACCCGACAACCAAAGCATTCACTGCAGCAGAATAAGCGGAGTAAGGAGGACAACTCATGGAAGAAATGAAACTCACAGTCGACACAGGTGCGGTGAATATCGCAGTACAGGAACCAGACGGCAGTGTGATCGGATCGTTTAAATTCATTCCGACCGATATGGACATCATCAGACGTTACGGGAAGGTAGTGGATTATTTCAATGGCGTTACATTCCCGGAGAATCCTTCTGCGGAAGAGTACATCAAACTTGATGATGAGATCAGAGGGCAGTTGGATTATCTGCTCAACGGCAGCGTATCAGAGGGTGTGTTCGCAAAATGCGCTCCGCTGACCATGATTTCTAATGGTGATTTTTTCTTCGAGACAATCATTGAGGGAATCGGCAAGCTGATCGAGAAGACCATGAAGACCCGTATCGACAAGAAAATGAAACGTGTGAAAGCAGCAACCTCCAAATACCACAGATGATCGCGTGGGAATTACCTGAATCATTGTGTGTAGGTGGTCAAGAATGGAAGATCCGAACTGATTTCCGAACCATTCTTGACATTATCCGCTACTTTGCAGACCCAGAATATGAGGCAGACGAGTCGTGGCTTATCTGCCTCACAATTCTATATATAGATTTTGACGATATGCCGCCGGAGATGTACCAGGAAGCCTGTGAAAAAGCTATTGAGTTCATCGACATGGGAATCAAGGACGACGGCAAGAAAAAGCCGCACACAATGGACTGGGAGCAGGATGCACCCATTATCCTCCCGGCTGTGAATCGTGTTCTGGGGCAAGAGGTAAGAGCGGTTGAGCACCTGCACTGGTGGACGTTCCTCGGAGCTTATATGGAGATCGGAGACAGTCTTTTTTCACAGACCCTAAGTATCCGGAAAAAGAAGATGGAGGGAAAGCATCTGGAGAAATGGGAACGTGAATGGTACAGGCAGAACAAAGATCTGGTTGACTTGAAAAAGCGTTACACAGCAGAGGAAAAAGCCGAAATGGATCGGCTGAATAAGATCCTCGGATAGGCGGTGAGAAAATGGCTGGCCAGTATGACGGCACAATCCTGATTAATACATCAATAGATACAGATGGTTTTAAAGCTGGCGGCAAAGAAGTAGAGGCAGCCATGAGAAAGGCCGCACAGTCTGTAAAAAATATCGGAGATACTGCAAAGGTCTCCCTACAGAAGAGCGTAGAAGCATTTGCAAATCAGAATCAGCAGGTAGCAACACAAAAACAGAAGGTTGAAGATCTACGCAAAGAGCTTGAACGTCTTGGAAATACAAAGGTCAAAACAGACGATTATGCAGCAATTCTGAAAGAAGCAAGCGCTTTACAAGACAAGCTTGAAAAGGTTAAAAAAGCACAGGAAGATTTTTTAAATGCCGGAGGAAAATTTAGTTCTTCTGCATATAAGAGAAGATCGAACCAGATTCTGGAGCTTACGCAGGATCTTCGTAGAGCAAAAGAAATGGAAGCTTCTATGCGTCATGAGGGAACTGCATACCAGCCTGCAGATACATCGGCGGTAGAAAGCAAATATATAGCCGAATCAGAGAAATTACAGCAGATGAACACAAGGCTCGGCCTCTCCTATGATGCACTGAAAGCAAAGATTGCTTCTCTGAATAAAAGTACTAGTGAATCGACTGGCATAAAAGGCCGTCTTACATCTGCTATAGGTGCTCTTGGCGCAAAAATCAAGGGAATTCTGCCCGGAATGAATCAGATGAATAAATCTGCAAAGAAAAGTGGACTTTCCCTGAAAAAACTTCTTATGTATGGGTTTGGATTTCGAAGCCTGTTTGCGCTGTTCAACCGTCTTCGGTCAGCAGTGGTAAGCGGATTTCAGAATTTGTCCCAGTATTCCGGGCAGACAAACGCAGACATATCTATGCTGATGTCTTCGTTGACACAGCTGAAAAACAGTCTTGCGACAGCATTTGCACCGATTTTAAGCGTTGTAGCTCCGATTCTTTCAAAGTTTATCGGCATGTTATCTACAGCGGCCAGCTACGTGAGCCAGTTTTTGTCTGCTTTGACCGGAAAAAGCACATACATTAAAGCGGTTAAGGTTCAGCAGGATTATGCTGCCGGGTTAAAAAAGACCGGTGATAATGCAAAAGACGCAAAAAAAGAGTTACAGGGATACCTCTCGCCCATTGATGAAATCAACAAGAAAGAGAAGGAAAACGCAGATGCTTCGTCTGGATCTGGAGCCGGAGGCGGTTTAGATCCAAGCAAAATGTTTGAGACCAAGCCGATTGATTCCAATGTCATGAGCCTTGCTGAAAAGGTAAAAAAAGCCTTTGCGGAAATGTTTGCTCCTCTGGCGGATGCATGGCAGATTTACGGACCGTCAATTAAGAAAAGTCTCGGAAAGATTAAGCAGGATTTTGTTGATTTTTTCGTTGAGATCGGAACGGCTACGGTCGACTGGGCAAAGAACCTTGACTGGAAGCCTCTGCTTGCCTCTGTAGACAATCTTTTACAAAAACTCGAACCATTGGTAGACCTGATTCTTGACGACCTTGCATGGGCGTATGAGAACGTTCTGTTACCACTTGGAAAATGGGTAATTGAAGATGCAGGTCCAGCAGCTATAGACGTGTTTGCGTCTGCATTAGATTTCCTTACGTCCGTTCTTGAAGCGCTGGAACCGCTTGCGTTATGGCTATGGGAGAATTTCTTATCTCCTATTGCAGAATGGACAGGTGGCGTGATTGTGACGGTTTTGGAAGGAATTGCAACAGCACTCACAAAACTTAGTGATTGGATAGACGAGCATCAAACGGCTGTTGAAAATTTCACACTCGTTGTTTTGGCGTTTATGGCAGCATGGGGAATTGTTGATCTCGCAGTGAAAATTGCTGGAATTGTGACTTCTCTGGTTACGTTTGTGGCCACCGGAGGCCTGGCAACAGCGGCAGCAACCGGTCTTGGAGCAGCTATTGCATTCCTTACAAGTCCGATCACAATTGCTATTGCAGCTATTACTGCTTTGATCGTAGCAGGTGTGCTTCTGTACAAAAACTGGGACACTGTATCAGAAAAAGCGCAGGTAGCATGGACTTTTGTGCAGTCATGTTTCCAAAAATTTGATAATTTTCTGCAACGCGTTTTCGTGACTGATTGGGTCAAATATTTTGGCGTGTTCGGTTATGTGATACAAGGATTCGCTGTTTCTGTTCAATCTATGTGGAATGGAATAAAGCTTATTTTCAACGGTTTCATTACTTTTTTGAGTGGAATTTTTTCTGGAAATTGGCGAAAAGCTCTTACCGGATTAGTTCAGATTTTCAGCGGAGTTTTTCAGACGATCGAAGGATTTGCAAAAATTCCGATCAATGGCGTTATCGGACTGATTAACGGAATGATTTCTGCGATTACTTCTGGACTGAACTGGGTCGTAAAAAAAGTCAATACACTTTCATTCGATGTCCCGGACTGGGTACCTGGAATCGGAGGCGAGCATTTTGGTCCTGAGCTTTCAACCATTCATGCACCGAAGAAAATCCCATATCTGGCAACCGGCGCGGTTATCCCGGCGAATGCCCCGTTTACGGCAGTCCTCGGAGACCAGAAACACGGCAACAATATTGAAGCACCGGAGGCTCTGATAAGAAAGATTGTCCGGGAAGAGAGCGGCAGCAGAGGTGGAACGTATCACTTTACCGGACAGATTAACCGTCGAGTACTGTTTGATGAGTTTATCAGTGAGGCGAAGCTCCGGCAGGATCAGACCGGCGTAAACCCGCTGACATCGTTTTAAGGAGGCTGTATGCAGGATCGGATAAAAATTGAAGATGTTGTTATCTTGCAGCCGGACGACGACGGGTACCAGGCGGAGCTTGCAACGACTTCCACAGAAGATTCAGACCGTGACATGGGACTGGATATGCACAACACGCCGATAGGCACGGTGTTCGGGTATAACCTTAAATGGACATCCCCACCGGCGAAGGAAGTATCAAAAATCCTCAAACTGGTACTGAATAAGAGCCAGTTCAAGATGCACTACTACGACATTGTAGAGGCGGCGTGGATGGACGGATATTTCTACGCATCCAATTTCAGCTCCCCGTCTAGGTCACTGGAAGAGGATGCAGAGGTGTGGGATTCTCTGTCATTCAATGTCAGAAGTATAGGAGCAAAGAAATGAGAGAAGGTAGCAGCGAGCTTCTCAAAGCTTACGAAACAAGTGCAAAATTCTATCAGACAGCGCATTTTGTTCTGGCGAATGGCCAGACTCTGGATCTCGGAAAGGGTGATTTCTACCTTTCCGGGAACGGATTAAGTGACTCGGCAGGCAGTAGCACCTTTCCTCTGGGTGTAGCTCTTGAAAAACAGATCACTCTTTCCGTTGTCAATGACAAAGACCAGTATTCCACGTATGATTTCATCGGCGCGCGGATCACAGTCTACTGCAAATATGATCTTCCGGAGAGAGTGGAGTCATTCCTCTTCGGAACGTTCACCGTACGGGACCCGGAGACCTACGGAACGGTTATAACCATCACGGCGCTTGATGATATGTACAAGGGTGACGAGGATTACAGCACTAAGCTGTCTTACCCCATGACTGCAGGTGAAGCTCTGCGGGACAGCTGCAGCACCTGTAATATAACTCTGGTAGATACAGTATTCGCCAACTCTGATTACATAATCAAGGAAACGCCTACCGGACTGACGCACCGCTCCTTCTGGGGACTGTGCGCGATGCTGGCGGGCGGAAATGCCCGGGTTGATGAATATAACCGTCTGCGTATCATTACCTATGATTTCTCAACGTTTGAGACTGACCAAGGATTATACGGCGGAGTGTTCGACGAAAGTACACCATATGCAACCGGAGACACGGCGGACGGTGGAACGTTCAAACCGTGGACGACCGGATATACATATGACGGAGGTAACTTCCACAACTGGAGCGGTATTCATCAACTGTTCAAGGTTAAGAATCTTAAGGTCTCCACGGATGATGTGGTTATCACTGGGATTCAGAGTGAGGTTGATGAGATAACTTACACTAGTGGGCAGGAAGGGTACATGCTGAAGCTTGATAACCAGTTAATCACAGGGAATGAGCAGGACGCAGTGAACCGTATCGGGCGGATTCTAATCGGCTTAAAATTCCGACCGTTTGAGATGGACCATGTAGCATATCCGTTTGCGGAATTTGGGGACCTGTGCTATGTGACGGATCGAAAAAACAATGTATATCAGTCTGTAATCACGGATGTGGATTTTCAGTTCTATGGGTATACGACGATCAAATGTACGGCAGAAAGTCCGATTCGGAACAGCTCCAATTACTATTCCGAAACAACCAAAGCAGTTATTAAGTCCAGAAGAGAAACGAAGGTACAGCTTGACGAATACGACAAGGCCGTGCAGATGCTCACCAGCCTTATCACGCAGAGTTTTGGCGTATACAAAACAGAGGAAGTTCTGGAGGATGGCTCCACAATCTTCTACCTGCACAATAAACCTACACTGGAAGCATCCCGCACAATTTGGAAGATGACAGCCAATGCTTTTGCGGTCAGCACGGACGGCGGAAAGACCTGGAATGCCGGAATGGATTCTTCCGGTAACGCTGTTGTAAATGTTCTGTCTGCTATTGGTATCAATTTTGACTGGGCCAGAGGCGGAACGCTGACTCTTGGCGGTCAGAACAATACGAATGGTCTTTGCCGAATTTTGGATGCATCCGGAAATGAGGTCGGAAAGTTCAGCCTTGACGGAATCAAAGCCACAAAAGGACAAATCGCAGGCTGGAACATCAACGCATCAGAGCTTTCAAACACAAGTGGGGACACATCCGTTTTTCTGGCCAACGGAACCAATACGAACAAAGATTTTCTTGTTGTCCGCGTTCTTAAAAACGGGTCCTATGTATATCCGTTCTTTGTCCGGGCCACTGGACAGGTGGGTATAAACCTTATAGATCAGCCAGCAGACACCCCTGCAATCACGATGGGAAACTCTGATGGCGGATATATGAGAATGGGCGCAGATGGATTTGAGGTTAATTTTGGCACTCACTACGCCAAAATGTACTACGGATCCGGCGGGTACGCGCGTCTTACCCTTGGAAACAACGGCAATGAAAAAGCAAGAATTGATTCTGACGGAATGTTTCAGACCAAATATGGTGTCAAAGGAAGCGCCACACCAAACGTACATATTAACAGTTCCGGAACGATTCTGGAATGCAGAAGCTCCAGCCGGAGATATAAAAAAGACGAATCCACAGACCTTGGAGAGATGGACCCGACAAAGCTGTATGATGTCCCGGTGAAAACCTACTACTACAAAAGCGGTTATCTATCAAAAGAGGATCCACGGTATGGAGAAAAATTCATTGGATTTATTGTGGAAGATTTTCAAGAGACATATCCCTGGGCCATTGACTATGATGACAAAGGGCGCCCTGAGATGTGGAACAGCACCGTTCTCCTTCCAGCTATGCTGAAACTGATACAGGAGCAGCACAACGAGATAGAAGTGTTAAAAAACGAAATATCAGAGATTAAGGAAATGTTGAAAGGAGTGATATAGTAATGGCAATTCAGTGTAGGCGTGGAAATTACGCAGATTTTCTTCCTGAAAAAATGTCTCCTGCCGAATGGGCAATCATGCTTGCTGGTGATCCGGTCGTCACTGATGGAAAATCCGCTTTCATCTGCTTTTCTCCTGGCGACGTAAAGAGGATTGCAACACATAACGACATGGTAGCTCAATTCAACTCCATCAATGCAGATCTAATCGAAAAATTAACTGGTGATGTCACTGACGCTGCCAATGCTGCGAACGTTGCTACATCTGGAGCTAATACAGCAGCCGAAAATGCACGAACGCAGGCTACTGCAGCAGAAACAGCAGCAAACGAGGCAAGTAACATAGCTGACATTATCCAGGGAAAGCTTGATGCTGGCGAGTTGAAGGGAGACAAGGGAGACAAGGGAGACAAGGGTTCCACCGGAGAAAGTGGTGTAACCGTTCCAATATCTGGACTCTTCACGCTCGCCGTAGAAGAGGATACAGGGGATCTGTATGCATATTATGCTGATGGCAGCACCCCTCCGGAGTTTGAGTACAACTCCGAAACAGGTGACTTGTACTATGTCACGCCGGAATCATAGAAAGGAGATAATTTCATGGCAAAGGTTAAAATCGGAAACGTAAAAGGACCGCAGGGTGAACAGGGGCCACAGGGTGAACAGGGACCGCAGGGACCGACCGGTGCAACGGGAGCAACTGGACAGGTTGACGCAAGCACGCCTATCGCATTTGAAGAGCACAGCAGTTATGCAAATATAGAAAGCGGTGAGAGCATCGCCACCATTTTCGGAAAGCTCAAAAAAATTGCAGGTGGAATCCTTGCCGGAGCAGGTAGCACACTTCTTGGTGCAAACCTTACCGCTGATAGAGTTCTCCTGTCAAATTCTGACGGAAAGATTACTGCATCCACAATCACGGCCACAGAGCTTGCTTATCTGGACGGACTGACTGGAAATGTACAGAAGAACATTAATTCACTAACTGAGAAGGCAGATTCCTTACATTTTCCACTTACTTTATTATCAAAAACCGATGGCATTAGTACTTCCTATGCAAGATATGGAAAGATTGTAGAGATTGTTGCCACAGGAAATTTTTCAAAAGCAGAAACTATTGAATCTGGGAAAGGACTTACTCTTGGTGTTCTCCCTGCCGGATTCAGACCAGCTGATATAAGATTTTTCGGATTGGGATTCCTGTACTCAAATTCAAGTTGTCTTACGTTGGCAATTGATAAGGCAGGAACAATAACCGTTACATCAACGTCCACTGCTATTAATATTAGCAACGGAAGATATTTCAATTTCTGCAAACACTTTATGATTCCTTAAATGTTTATCTGTAGTATACATCAACCTGTACCGTGTCACTGTTGTCATATGCCGCACCATTATCAACCACTTTAAGCCATGATTTGTATAGCATTATGATATCCCGTCTGTATACAATTTGGTAGGATGCATAGTATTTATCGGAGTTATAATAGCCACCACAATATTCACCATAAGTTTTTATACTCTGCGAAAATTTAATCGTTGTGGCTGAATTTCTTTTTACTGTAATATCAACGGTGATTTCCTTGGCAGTATTAGGAACATTGGCACATTTCTTACTTGAAATGGCTTCATCTACAGAATTGGAAGAGCCTACGAATGAAACTTTCGTCCAGTCTGTTTTCTCAGTTAGTAAATAAAAGGGAGCGGATTTTCCGCTCCCGATCATCACAATTTCGTTTTTCAATGTTTCCTTTCTGGTCATAGGCTCCTCCCTTCCAAAAGTGAAGATAAGAATGCAAGAAAAGTGGGTTACAATTAAATAGTAATGCATAGCATAGGAGGTTTGAATATGATTATCGGAATTAACGCTGGACACACGAAAACCGGCCCCGGATCTGGAGCCGTAGGCAGAATCAAAGAGTCAGAACATACAAGATATGTGGCTGCCGCGCTGAAAAAATATCTTCGTGTTGCAGGAGCAACCGTTCGGGATTGCACGATTGATTCGGCAAAGACCCAGAATGCATATCTGGCACAGGCCGTCAATCTGGCAAACGCACAGGATCTGGATTGGTTCGTGTCAATCCACTTCAACGCAGGCGGCGGACGCGGCGTGGAAGCATACACGTACAACGGAAGACAGTATCAGGATGCAATCGAGATCTGTGAGAACATTGCGGCACTCGGCTTCAAAAATCGCGGTGTAAAATCCGGCACCGGATTATATGTTATCAGAAAGACTAAGGCGAAGAGTATCCTGATTGAGGTATGCTTCGTAGATTCTGACGATGCAGAATCTTATCTGTCTGTAGGTGCAGATAAGATCGCGAAAGCTATTGCGGCGGCCCTTCTTCCGATTGCGGCACCGGAATTGCCAGCACCGGAAGCACCTGCAAAGGCAGAGACGAAAAAATACGTGAAAGTTCTGGTTAATGAGCTGAATGTGCGGAAAGCAGCTTCGTGGGATGCAAAGGACGTTTGCGGAACTGTTCGTAAAAACGAGGTGTTCACAGTAGTTGATACGTTGACCGTAGGCAAGACACCGATGCATAAGCTTAAAAGCGGACTGTACATCACGGCGCATCCGTCATATGTGCAGACATACGAAATTTAAGAGAACATCCTCCATTCCATTGTCGAAAATTTTTCTGTAGAATCCGCGAATGAAATAGGGTATACTATTTTTAATTGAAAAAACAATATGTCCTAATTTTGTCTTTGCAGTATGTTAAAAACGTTGATTTTACAGTGAAAATAGGAGTTTGAGCACTTGACTTTTAATCAAGTTGTCCGGGGTTCGAATCCCCGATGTCTCACTAAAAAAACCGTTATTCAAGAATCCCTTGGATAGCGGTTTTTCTTTGTATTTTCAACGTTTTTCCGGTGTGCAATGTGGAAAAATCCTCTCAAAAAATGTACCTCTGTGTATATGTAAGTTTAACAAAGTAAATGTCTTTTTTCTGTCCTTTTTGGGTTCTTCCGAGACAAGATGTCCTTGTTTTGTCCTCAAAATCCGATCGCATTTTCCACTGCTTCTCCCGCTTTTTCCTGTTCTTCAATGATATGGTCATAGACGCTCAATACCATCTTTTCCGTGTCTCCCATCAGCCGGGCAATCTTCTTAATGGAGATCTTCGGAATCTGGTAGCAGAGCTGTGTGCAGTAGTTGTGCCGGAACACATGAGCTGTCAGACCCGGTACAGCATTCACAGCTTCGTTCCCTCCGGCTGTCACGTTGATCTTCCGGACAATTGACGCCCACATTTTCCGGTAGGCTGATTTCGTCATGACTCCGCCTCCTCGTGACTTTTGGATCAGATAACCGTCTATCCCGTGTAAGTACTCCTGTAGGAATGCATATAGGAAGTCCGGCATGGGAACATCTCTGTATCCGTTTTCACTCTTCGGGCACTTCGTCACAGGGTTGTTCTTGTCGAATACCAGTGCGTTGTGAATACGTACAGACCGGCTTTTCATGGATATGTCCGTGCGGCAGAGCGCCAGAGCTTCCTCCCGGCGCAGTCCCAGACCGTAGATCAGATACACGAAGCACCGCTCCCGATCAGTGAAGTCTGCTTCCTTAATAGCTTTCTTCTCCAACGCCGTGAGCGGGCGTTTGGCGGGACTTTTGTACTTTGCCAATGAAATACCGTCGCATATATCTTTGTACGCTGCATCAGGCAGCAGTCGGTCAACAATGGCACTCTTGATAACCTGCCGGAACGTGAGCGCAATCTGTTCGCAGGTCCGTGGCTTGTCTATGTTCGCATTGAGCACCTGTTGGAAGTGTAACCGGCTTATCTCCTGCAGCTTCACGCCGGATAACAGAGCCATCTTTTTCTCGATCACATTATCATACATGCTCCGGGTGTTCAGCTCTGTGGCACATTTGTAGGTCTTGAACCACTGCCGGGCGTACTCCACAAACAAGACATCATCCGTTCTGGTGATCTTCCGTTCTTCTACCTGCCGTCGAATCTCCTCGACTTGCCGTTCCAGATCCCGGCTGGACTTTGCACTCTTTACGTTGATCCGGTGTTTCGTTCCGTCTTTGTTGTAAGTTCCGTCCCATACCTTTGTTCGGTAGTATCCGTCCTTCCCCTTTTGATACTTCTGTGTAGCCATCCTCATATCCTCCTAAAAATGGGTATAAAAATACAGCCAGCAATAAAAATTGCTTGCGTGGCTGCGCTTCTGGTGGTACACTATATTTGTGATCGCACATCACACAACAAATATATAGGCGTACCACGAAAAGACGCTTATTAGACAGTTTTGGAGTCCCTCTGTTGGCGCAGGGGGACTTTTTCTATACTTTTATCTTCTCCATTAACCGGTTCAGTTCATCCCGATCCCATAAAAGAACATTGGTCTTTCCAGCCAGATCTATTGCTGATTCCGTGAAGTGCTGATTTGTCAGAACAACTGGCACATGGCAGTCATAGTATTTTGCACCGGCATAAGCTTCCTGCACAGCTTTGTTACCGATGTCTGAAGCATACCTTTTGCACTGTATTCCGTATTTCACTTTGTGCTTATAAGCTATGATGTCTATACCTTGATCTCCGCTTCCGGGCGTCACCTCGACATCCTCGTATCCATCTTTTCTTAACAGATCCGCGCAAAATTCTTCAAAATCATGCCCCTCCATTTGATCTACAAAGCTTCCGACTCTTCTTTCAAACAAATCTATGTAGAATGATCTGTTCGCTTGCAAATCCTTCAACATTTTGGATGGAGGCACAGCAAAATCGAATAAATCTTCAACCTGTGATAATGAATAAAGTATCTGACTTAATTCATTCATTGATAAGAAAAGTTCTTTCTGGTCTTTGGTTGACGTAAGAATTTCCATTAATTCATTGACACGTTTTAATTGCTCCGAAGCTCCGCTATATACCATAGATGAAAGAACCATGTCTCTGTCGTCTTGATTTTTCTCGATATTTTGCTTTATAAGTTCTTTTTCAAAACGATTAGGTTCGCCAGCAGCAATAATATCTTTTTCTGATGGCATAGGTTCTTCTTTTGGCAAAGATGGATTTTTGTATTCAACAATTTTCTTTAGTCTCGGTAAAGGCTTTATCTCGAAAAAGTTTATAATTTTATTGATTAAAAATATAACAATCTCGGTTGGTATCACAAAGAACAGATAAAGCATAATCATCATTGCAATCCACTGCGAAAAAGTTATGCCGTCCTTTCTTGGAACTGCTGTAAACATTACCACTCCCATAAATCCATAAAATATGGTAACGGGTAAATTATATATTTTCTTCAAAAATTTCATAGTTTCTTAAAATTCAGTAGTCTCTCCGTACATCCTATCAATCGTGCCAACTGTCCAATGGTCATGCCGGGGTTGTCTAATATCGCATTGGTCGGAATGAGCAGTTCTGCAGCAAAGGCATTCGCTTGCATTTCCGCCGTATTCTTAGGCAATGATTTCTCCCAGCTGAAAAAATAATAGTCGTCTTCGTGCAGAACAGCATGTCCCAGTTCGTGCGCGGCTATGACATTTTTTGCACTGAACGGGCAGTCACTATTGATGTATATGAATTTGTTTCCTGCTATCCTTAAACAACACCCGGAGATATTCCCCAGGGGTCCTGTCTGGACATGAATGCCCAGATATTCCGCGATTCGGAAAGGATCTTCTGTATCGTATCGTTCCTTTAGCTCTCTGGCTATCCTCTTCGCATTTTCCATATATCTTTTACTCCTTGCTCTTCTCAAGTAGAGCTATTGAAATCCGAACCTGCTGCAAAAGTAACTCAATGCTTTCTTTGTCCGCAGGCTTTCCATCAAAATATAGAGGCTTTTGTTTACCACTCAATAAAAGTTTCTCTAAATTAAGATATTCCTCTTTTAGATCTGGGTCTTTTATTTCTGATACATTGGACTGATCCTCCTTTCCAGTTAGTAAATACTCAACAGTTACGTGAAAATACTCAGCAAGCTTTTGCATTCTTTCCGGTGTAGGCATACTTGTTTTCCACTTTGAAATAGATCCATTTGAAAAACCAAGCTCTTTTTCAAGTTTTGCTTGCGATATTTTTCGCTCTTTACGAAGCGTTTCTATACGTTCGTATACGCTCATAGAAACTCCTTTCTAATTACCGAAAGTTTTCTGTAAAAAGTACTTGACAATTAGAAAGTATTCTGTATAATAAAGGTACAAGCACAGAAAACTTTCGGTAAATTAAAAGCAGATACAGAAACTATCGTTTATGTTTTGTGGTGATTTCATAATAGAATAGTTTCTATAAATTGTCAATAGGTTTACTGGATATTTTCTATATTTATAGAAAGGAGAAAAATATGCTTTATGACAAAATCAAACAGATTTGTAAAGAAAAGGGCATAAGCGTTCGATCTGTCGAAAAAGAAGCCGGATTGTCTAATGGAGCAATTTCAAAATGGAATGAAGCTACCCCAAAAGTAGACAGTATACAGTCTGTAGCAAAAGTTTTGAAGGTCGATATTAAAAAACTTTTATATTAAAGGAGTAGGAGAGATGAACCAATTAAATGAACCTGTATTTACAGAGACAAGCAAAGAAAAAATTGCTGCGGTTCTTTATCAGGCCATGTTCGACGAGACGATACGACTGAGAAAGTGTCACAGCAGGGCAGAAAGAAGGGATATACGGGATTTTCTCACTACAGCATGCCGGGTATGTATGCAACAAAAGGGCAATATTGAGCAATGTTCTTTGGTTGTTTCCGAAAAACATGAAAAACAATAAGAGTTCCAATAAGCCTGGAAAAATTTAAGACAAATTTGAAAATAGTAATTCCAATTGCAACAAATACCAAGTACATGAGTGTAATCCTTTTATAAACATATTGATAATAAAAGAATACCACAAAAATCAGAAGTAGAAAAGCTTCAGAAAATTGCTTCCTACTTTGGCGTTGGGGTAGAGGAATTTCTTGTTAAGGAGGGGTGAGT
>ERZ1034920.972-NODE-972-length-19818-cov-6.108182_pt1 | contig 19818 bp, 17 predicted proteins | sample MGYA00520688_ERZ1034920 | MGnify/ENA primary metagenome ERZ1034920 (study PRJEB33766, sample SAMN09781785) | gut metagenome | biome: gut microbiome | host: Homo sapiens | place: Madagascar | study: EMG produced TPA metagenomics assembly of the PRJNA485056 data set...
CGTCTGCCACGAGCGACGCGCGACTCAAATTCCAGGTCGTCTGCGGCGAGGCGAGCTACAACTACGATCTTCCCGGCGACGGCTCCCCCATCGTGTGCCCGCTCAACATGGGCGACGGCTCCTACACCTTCCGCATCATGCAGAACACCTCGGGCAACAACTACGTCGAGGTGGGCTCCGCATCGGCGCAGGTGGCAATGGCAAGCGAGTTCGAGCCGTTCGTGCGGCCCAACCTGTTCTGCAACTTCACCGACGCGAGCGCCTGCGTGGCCAAGGCGCGCGAGCTGGCAAACGGCGCGCAGAACCAGGGCGACGTGATGCGCGCGGTGTACTCGTGGGTGGTGGGCAACATCAGCTACGACTACGACAAGGCGAGCGAGCTGGCAAACGCCACGGGCTACGTGCCCGACCCCGATGCGACGCTGGCGTCGGGCACGGGCATCTGCTTCGACTACGCGTCGCTTTCCGCCGCGATGCTGCGCAGTCTGGGCATACCCTGCAAGATCGTCACGGGCTACGTGTCGCCCGACAACCTGTACCACGCATGGAACCTCGTGTACCTCAACGGCAGCTGGGTGAGCGTGGAGTTCAGCATCGATCCCGATACGTGGACGCGCGTCGACCTGACGTTCGCCGCTGCGGGATCAGGCGGCACCGTGGGCGACGGAACCAGTTACACCGATCGATACATATATTAGTTGGACGAGCGAGGCGATCGACGATGAGCGAAACGACGTTTAACGGTACGGGGAGGTTGACGGACCGATGAAGGCTGAGAAGCGACTTTCCAACGCAGAGATCAGCGCGTTCTGCGAGAGCGTGGCCATGATGCTGGCCGCCGGCATCCAAACCGACGAAGCCGTGCACATGCTGGGCGAGAGCCAGGGCGCCGGTTTCGGGGCGCAGGCGGGAGCCGGCGGCGCGAACGCACTGCGAGCAGATTCCTCACGTGAAGCATCTGCCGAGAATCGAAGCGCGGCCACGCCGCTCGGGCGCGTGTGCGCCGCGGTGTACGGCGAGATCGTCGACGGCGCGCGCCTTTCCGTCGCGCTCGAGAGGACAGAGGCGTTCCCCGAGTACGCAGTGAGCATGATCGCCGTAGGCGAGCGCGCAGGACGCCTCGAGGACACGCTGCGCAACCTCGCCGTGTACTACGACGAAGCCGACCGCGTGTTCGCCAAGATTCGCTCGGCCGTGGGCTACCCCGCCGCGCTGCTGTGCGTGATGAGCGTGATCGTGGCTGTCACCGTGGGCGCCATCCTGCCCGTGTTCATCAGCGTGTACGAGCGTCTGGCAGGCAGCTTGACGGCCGGTTCGTCGTTCGCAGTGAGCGCGGCAGGCGCCGTGGGCTGGGCGGCGCTCGCAATCACCATCGTCGCCACGGCGGCGGCGCTCGCCACGTTGGCGGCGAGCCGCACGAAACGCGGCAACGCAGCGCTTGCACGCGCGCTCGAGCGCATTCCGCTCACGCGGCAGGCCATGTACCGGCTCGCCCTCTCTCGCTTCACGTCCACGCTTGCCACATACCTGGCCTCGGGCATGGACGCCGACGCCTCGATGCACGACGCCATCGCGCTCGTCGACTATCCGCGGCTTCGCGAGCGCGCAGAACGAGCCTACGCGGCCATGATCGACCTCGATCGCGGTCTCGGTCTCGGACAGGCCATTGCCGAAAGCGAGCTGCTTGAACCCGTGTATGCGCGCATGCTCGCCATCGGATCGCGCACCGGCAGCATCGACGGCGTGCTCGCACAGCTGTCCGACACGTTCTTCGACGACGCGATCAGCCGCATCGACCACGCGGTCGACAGCATCGAGCCCGTGCTGGCGGCCTTCCTCACCGTGGCGGTGGGCGCCACGCTCATTTCGGTGATGCTGCCGCTGATCGGCATCATGGGATCGATCGGCTAGCGATGAGAGCGAAAGTTGGGCGCGAAGGCGCCGCACGGCGCGCAGGCGCACGGTGCGCAGACGCGCGGCGCAGCGGAAGAATGAGGGGGAAAGGAGAAGGCCATGAGTCGTGAACATGTGAATGCAGCAGGCGGCCGACAGCCGCGGATCGCCGCGGCGATCGTCGCAGCGATCATTGCACTTGCGATCGCGGCAGGCGCCTTCTTCGCGCTCTCCTCCGCATCGAGCGACAACATGCGCGACCAGGGCGCCGAAAGCGTGCGCCAGGCGGTCCTGTCGGCTGCGATGCAGTGCTGCGCGGTGGAGGGATCGTTCCCGTCTACGCTGGAGCACCTCGAAGAGCACTACGGGCTCACCGTCAACCACGATGACTACGTGGTGCTGTACGAAGCGTTCGCGTCGAACGTCACGCCGAGCGTCACGGTGGTGCCCCGATGAGCACGCTGCGAACACATGCGCTCCGGTCGACGAAGGTGCAGGCGAGGGGCTCGAATGCTGCGGGCGCATTCACCATCGTGCTGTTCGCCTTGTTCGCGATCGCCCTGCTGCTCGCGCTCGTGGCGGGCACGGGCGTGTACCGCCACATCAACGCCGCCGACGAGGCGAGCAGCCACGAGCGCTTGAGCCTGTCGCTTGTGGCGAACGCCGTGCGCGCAACCGACGCCGCCGACGCGGTTTCGCAGAGCGCGGGGCCCGAGGGCGCCGCGCTTGTGCTGACCGAGCACCTGAGCACGGGCGCGTACGAGACGCGCTTCTACCTGCACGACGGGTGGATCGTGGAAGAGTACACCGTGGCGGGCGCGGCCTACAACCCCGACAGCGCCACGCCGGTGGCGGCGTCGGAGACGTTCGCGTTCGACGTGGCCGACGGCCTCGTGCGCATCTCCTGCGACGAGGGCGAGACGGCCGTGGCGCTGCGGTCGGACGGAGCCGTTGCGGAAGGGGGTGAGTAGCATGGCGCTGTTTCTCAAGCGGGACGGCGCGGGCGCTGGCGGAGCCGGTACGCGCGACGGCGCGGGCGCTGACAGCGCGCGAACGAATGTTTCACGTGAAACATTCGGCGCCGAACGCGGAACGTCGGCGCGGGGGCGCACCTCGCGCGTGACGCCCGCCTGGCACGGCACCGCGTTCTTCGTGGAAGCACTTGTGCTGCTCGCGTTCCTCGTGGCGGCCATCGCCGTGTTCATGAGCCTGTTCGCCGCCGCACGCGCCCAGAGCGACGAAGCGGCGCAGCTGACCGACGCCGTGCTGCTGGCGCAGGAGGTGGCCGAAGTGTTCGCCGCCGATCCTGCGGAATTTAGCGCGGAATCGGAAGCCGGCGCAGCCGCGGGCGAGCCGGCACTCGCGCGCGGCGGGCTTGCGGCCCATGCGACGGCGACGGTCGAGCCGTGCGACGATGGCGCGCTCTACCATGCCGTGATCGCAGTGACGCCCGATGGCGAAAACGAAGCGGTCTACGAGCTCGAAACCGCCCGCTACGTCGCGGACGCTGCGGACGCCGACGCCGCCGCGAGCTCCAACGCCGACGACGGCGCTCCCGCCGGCGCCGCCGCGACCAGCGCACCCGCCCCAACCGAAAGCGAGGTGGCATGATGGCACGCGCGACGACATCGGTGCGCATGGGCCCCGTGAGCATTCTCACCCTCGTGATCGTCCTGTGCCTTGCCGTCATGGCGGTGCTGTCGATCACCACGGCGAACGCAAGTCTTGCGCTGTCGGAGCGGCAGGCGTCGTTCGTCGGCGACGACTACGCGAACGAGACGGTTGGCCAGGCGTTTTACGCCGAGCTCGACAATGCCCTGGCACCCGTGCGCGCAGGCGGCGGAGACGCCGAGGCGGGTGCAGCAGCCGTCGCCGCGCAGCTCGACGAGCTGATCGCGCACGCAGGCGACGCCTCGACCGCCAGCACCTCCCCCATCGGCGCCGACGCTCCGACGCTTTCCGCCGCCATCGACGGAACCGCCGTCACCGCACATGTGGAATCCGCAAGCGGGCGCTGCCTCGACATGACGTTCGCCATCACCGACGACGCCCGCGTAAGCGTGCTGTCGTGGAAGGCAACCACCCTCTGGACCGAGGACACAACCGACGTCCTGTGGACGGGAGGCAGGCCATGATCGCACGGACCTTGCACGCATCCAGCAGAACCCTTTCCGCATTCCAGCGGAATTCCAGCACCGACAGCAACGACAGGAGCCCCCGATGAGCCAGAACGAACGCGAAAGCGAGAACACGATGAACTTTGAAGAGTTCCTCCAGCAGATGATCGACGAGCGCGCCTCCGACGTGTTCGTCGTGGCGGGCCTGCCCGTTTCCTACCGCGCGCAGGGGCGTCAGGTGCGCACCGACATGCCCGCACTCCGCCCCGCCGATACCGAGCGCTTCGTACGCGAGATCTACCGCGTGGCGCATCGCCCCATCGACAAGTTCCTTGCGAGCGACAACCACGACGAGGACTTCTCGTTCGCACTGCCCGGCGTTGGGCGTTTCCGCGCCAACGTGTTCCGTCAGCGCGGCTCGCTTTCCGCCGTGGTGCGCGTGATTCCGTTCGGTCTTCCCACGCCCGAGCAGTACCACATTCCGCCCGAGGTGCTGCGGGTGGCCAGCCTGCAAAAGGGCCTTGTTCTCGTGACGGGTCCTGCAGGCGCGGGCAAGTCAACCACCCTCGCGTGCATCATCGACAAGCTCAACCACGAGCGAACGGGGCACATCATCACGATGGAGGATCCCATCGAATACGTGCATCGCCACGGCTCGTGCATTGTGACGCAGCGCGAGATTCCCACCGACGTCGCCACGTACACCGAGGCGCTGAGGTCGGCCATGCGCGAGGCTCCTGACGTGATCCTGCTCGGCGAGATGCGAGACGCCGACACCATCTCCACCGCCGTCACCGCCGGCGAGATGGCGCAGCTCATCTTCTCCACCCTGCACACCACAGGAGCCGCGGGCACGGTCGACCGCATCATCGACGCATTCCCGCCCTCGCAGCAACGCCAGATTCGCATGCAGCTTTCGATGGTGCTGCAGGCCATCGTGAGCCAGCAGCTCGTGCCTACGGTCGACGGCGGCGTGGTGCCGGCGTTTGAGATCATGTTCACCAACGCCGCCATTCGCAACCTCATCCGCGAGGAGAAGACGCACCAGATCGACTCGGTGATCGCCGCGGGCGGCGAGGCGGGCATGCGCACCATGGACCAGAGCCTGTTCGATCTTGTTTCCGCCGGCATCGTCGCGCGCGAGGTAGCGCTCATGTACAGCATCCACCAGGAGGCTCTCGAGAAGCGCCTCAGCGCAGCGGGTCTGTAGCGGAAGATTCCGCTGCTGCGGCGCACTCATTTCGCAAACCGGGCGGGAAATGTTTCACGTGAAACACCCGCCCAGTCGGAGCGCGGCGCGCGGCACCCTGAACATGCGGGTCGCTTAGACAGCGCACCACGTTCCGAGCTCGCGCAACACCGGAGCGGCACGTCCCGCATAGCGCCCAAACGGCACGCCTTGCGCTGCAGCCTGAGCAGCCACAGCGCCGGCGCGCCGAGCTTCGCGCTACATTCCGGGAACGCAGATCGCTCGATCGCCGAGGTGCTCCACGCTCACGCTGATGCCGTACAGATTGCCCATCGTCTCGTTCGTCACCACTTCAGCCGCAGGCCCCCAGTGCGCGATGCGCCCGCCCTGCATGACCGCCGTCGTTCCCGCCAGCTCGAGCGCGTGGTCGGGAAAGTGCGTGGTCATGATGACTCCCATGCCGCTTTCGCGCAGCTGCTCGACGAGCTTGACGAAACGGTACTGATTACCGAAATCGAGATGCGCCGTCGGCTCGTCGAGAATGAGCACCTCGGGTTCTTGCGCCAGCGCCGATGCGATCATCACCAGCTGACGTTCGCCGCCCGAGATCGCCGTATAAGGCTTGCTGCTCAGGTGGGCGATTCCCAAGAACTCGAGCTTCTCTTCCGCACGTCGCACATCGGTCGCACTCGGCGTCGAGAACCTGCCCATGATGGAAGTGCGTCCCATCGTTACCACATCGATAACGGAATATTCAAACGACGGCACGTGCGTTTGCGGAATGTAGGCGATAAGCCGTGCGAGATCGCGCGCCGAATACGTCCGGACGTCCCGACCGTTCACAAGCACCTGCCCGCTTGACGGGCGGAAATCGCCGATGACGCATTGCAGCAGCGTGCTCTTCCCCGTTCCGTTCGACCCCAAAATGCACAGCACGTCGGGTGATTCGTACGAAAGCGACAGCCCGTCGATGATCCGCGGTCCATCGCCGTAGCTGAACGTCAGGTTTTCGATTTCGAGTTTCATCACCAGCCCACCTTCCGCCTCGCAGCGCATCCGCTCGCATCAAGCGCACAGCAAGCGCACGCCTTGCGCGGACCTGACGCAAAACAAGCACGAGTCCTCCGCGGAACGAGCATCAACTTCATCACCAGCTCACCTTCCGCCGGTAAATGAAGTAGAGGAACATGGGCACGCCAATGATGCCCGTGATCACGCCAATGGGTATCTCGAACGCCGTCACCGTGCGACAGAGATCGTCGATGGCGATCAGGTAGCAGATGCCGAGCGAGATGGAAGCCGGCAGCAGGCGCCGGAAGTCGGGGCCGACGAGCATGCGCGCAAGATGTGGCACGACGATGCCAACCCAACCGATAATGCCCGAGATGCTGACGACGAGCGCGGTGACAACCGAGCATGCGACAATCAGGATGCCGCGGTCACGCGCCACGTTGAGACCGAACGATTTCGCCTCCTTGTCTCCAAGCGAAAGCACGTTCACGCGCCAGCGATACAGGAACAGCACCGCCATCGCCACAATGTAGAGCGGCAGAATCATGAGAATGCTCTCGTACGTGATGTTCGACAACGACCCCATGAGCCAGTAGACGATCTGCGGCAGCTTTTCGGTGGGATCGGCCACGAACTTCAGCAGCGCGACGAGCGACGAAAACAGCGAGCCGATGAGCATGCCCGAGAGAATGAGCGTCACCGTGTTCGCACGACCGCGCGACACCACTGCGAACGCAAGCCCCACCGCCGCAAGGCCGAACGCGATGGCGCCGAGCTGCGTGCCGACAGCCGATGCGCCGAGGATGATGGCGAGGCCCGCGCCGAAGCCGGCGCCGTTCGACACGCCGAGGGTGTCAGGCGCGGCCAGCGGATTGCGGAACAACCCCTGGAAGAGCGCGCCCGTGGCGGCAAGGCCCGCACCCACGAGCGCCGCAGCCAACGCGCGGGGCAAGCGCGTCTGCCACACGATGCCCGCCGCCATCTGATCGACGCCCTCCGTATTCCCCGTGAATCGCGACACGATGATCTCGAACACCTCAAACGGTGAGATCGCGTATGCGCCAAGCGCGAGGGATCCCACGAGGAACACCACGGGCAGCGCGATGAGCACCGCCGCAAGACAGGCCGATCGTCTTTTGCTGATACTGCTGGACATGATTCGATTCGCTTATCTGTTGTACTTCGCTATATGGAATCGGGGCGAAAGGACGGGGAAGCGTTCGACATGTGAGGCAATCGCTTTGACCCAGCTTCGCTGCGGGAACGCAAACGCGAACGCGAATGCGAGGGGCAGACGCAAATGCCTGCGCCCTTCGCATTCGCTCCCCTCTTTTTTACCCGCTGACGCTAAATCGTGCCCGCGAACTCCACGCCGTAGAAGTCCTGGTAGAAACGCGTGGCGTAGTCCTGCACAGTTTCGGCGGGAACCTTCTCGGGGTAGAACTTGTGCGCAAGCCACAGCTCACCGAGCGCGATGGAATCGGTGTCGGGGTTGCCCCATGGCTTCGTCCAATACGGCGCCAGCAGCACGTTGCCGTTCTTGACAGCGCTGAGGTTCGCGTACTTTTCGTCGGTGGTGATCTGGTCGTACACCTCCATGTAGCGGTCCTGAACAATGATCACCTCGGGATCCCAGTTCGCAAGCATCTCGAACGTGTACGACTTGTAGCCCTGGATGTCCTGCGCCGCCACGTTCACCGCACCTGCGCGCAGCAACTGGCACCCCACGTACTTGTCGTTGCCGTACGTTTGGTCGCCCTCGTTGGCAACGAACACGCGAATGCGCTGATCGTCGGGCACGTCGCCGATGGCGTCGTCGACCACGGCGCGGCTGTCGAGGCACATCTCCCAGATTTCAGCCGCTTTGTCATCGGCGCCCGTCAGATGGCCGAGCGTCTCGATGGCCCATTGGCAGCCTTCTGTGTACGCCGCATCGGCGTCGGCCAAGCGCGGATTCTGAGCCTCCTCCTGCTTGCCTTCGCCGCGCAGCGACACAACGACCACGGGAATGCCCAGGTCGCGCACTTGCTGCATGGCGTCGGGATTCGCCTGCGAGGCGGCGATCACCACGTCGGGCTTGAGCGAGGCGATCGATTCGACGTTCCAGTCGGTCAGGTCGCCGGGCATGGGCAGATCGTCGATCCCCGGAAACACATCGCGCATGTACGTGCCGAGATCGGAAATCCAGTTCTTCTCGGTGCCGACCACCTTGCTCTGCATGCCGAGCTGCGCGAGCATGTCGAGCGAATGGTGCTGCATCACCACCATACGGTCGACGGGAACCGCCACGGTGACCTCGTTGTCGGCCTGATCGGTGAACGTCCAGTCGGTCTTTGCGGTTTGCGCAGCCGACGAGCTGCTGCTCGACGATGCCGAGCTGTCCGCAGGCTGGCTCGAGCAGCCGGCAAGCCCCAATCCTGCGGCCGCCACCGCTCCGGCACCGACCAAGCCGCTTTTCACGAACGTACGACGCGAGAGTTCCACGGAAAACATCCCCTTCCTTGCGCGAAAACCACATTCCCCTTGGTTTATTCGCGTATCGAATTATTCCAATATGTATATATACTAACTTACATATATCTTTGGTTAAAGATCATTCGCGCTTTTTCGGAAAAAGAAAGGAGGGGTGTTTCACGTGAAACACCCCTCCTGCGGAATGCGCTGACGCGTCTGTTGTTCGCGGCTGCACGGCTGCGCGGCGGTGCGGCGGCGCGCGTCGCGTGCGCGGCATTTTGCTGCTGTGCACTGTCGCGCGGCGCTGCATGTCGCCGTCTATTGTTGCTTGTTGCTGCCTACCACAGCTCGCGGCCGTCCGCTATCGCTCGCTGCTGCTTGCTGTCCGCGGTTCTTTGCGGCTGCGCGGCGTTCGTTGCCAGCCGTTTGCGCTCGCCGCATGTTCGCGCGCTGCTGCGCGCTTCTAGTCGCCGAACTCGAAGAGATCTTCGAGGAAGCTGGTCGGACGCTTCTTCTTTTTGTGCTTGTACTCCTTGTACTCGTCGTATCCGCGACGGTCGTCGTAGCGGCGACGATCGTAGTCGTCGTGGCGGTCATAGTCGCGCTTGCGCTCTCGGTCGCAATCGCGATCGTAGCCACGATCAGCCTCGCGGCTCGGCGTAGATGCGGGCGACTGCGAGACTGAGCGCTCGATGATCTTGTCGAGCTCGCCTCGGTCGAGCCACACACCGCGGCACTTCGGGCAATAGTCGATCTCGATGCCCTGGCGCTCGCTCATCACCAGGTTCTCGTTGCAGAGGGGGCATTTCATGGGTGTTTCCTCTCACTAGGCAACCGTACGCGCTCAGCATACACAAGCTTTGTAAAGCGAACGTAAAGTGGTAGGCCGCTCGCCCGTTCGCCCTCGGAACCAGACGCTTTGCCTGCTGATCCCGCCGCTGGCTTCCAAGGCTGCACGCTCCCGAGGCTGCGCTCTCGCCCGTTCGCCGCTCGCGCCGCGCTTAGCGCTCAAATCCCAGCTGTTCACCATCTCAGCCGTGCGCCGCACCTTCGTACCAGCCAAAACGCAAAGCGGCCCGATGCGCCGCAACGCATCGGGCCGCTTAATCACTCGCTCATTCAGTCGAATGCGCGCAACCGCCTACTTCGCGATCAGCACCGACACCTTCGAGCCGTTGAGCACCTTGTGGCTCACGCTGCCAAGGTACGCCTTGATGCCGCTCAGGCCGCGGCATCCGATAACCACCAGGTCGTAGGTGCGCTCGTCGATCAGGTTGAGAATCTCCGCGGCGGGGCTGTTCCCCACGATCACCTTAGCCTCGATGCGGTCGGCGATGGCGGGCACCTTCTCCTTGGCTTCCTCCAGAAGCTCTTCGCCGTTTTTCACCATGGCGTCGAGAATCGTCTTGAACGTGAGTTCCTGGTCGCCCTCAAGCGGCGGCACGGGAACAACATATACGAGATCTACCTGCGTTTCCGCGTTCGGCTGGGCGATTTCCGCAGCCATCTCCAGCGCGCGGTCAGAGCCCTCCGACCCGTCAACTGCCACGAGCATTCTCTTGATCGACATGTCTCGCTCCTTTCGTCGAGATCAACGCGTGCTACCTACAGTATAAGGTTTGACGCGCGTGCGCGCTGCCTGATTGCGCGGCCGCTAAGCGCTCATCTCGGCTTCGTAGTCTTGATCGGCGACGGCCTTGACCAGCACGTCGTCGGCCACATCGGCGGACAGCTTCACCGTTGCCTGCTTGCCGTCGAGATCGACCAGCGCCTCTTCGACGCCCTCCACCGCCTCGAGCGCCTTCTTCACGCGCGCCACGCAGTGCTGGCACATCATGCCCTCAACATGCAGCTTCTTCTCCATTTTTGGCTCCTTTCCGGTTTGCTTGCCTTCTTCTGGCTTTTTGCTTTCTTCACGTTCGCCGTTCTCGCCATGCGTTGCGAGCGGATCTGCGCTTGTTGCTGCGCTTTCGCAATCCTGCACGACCGCAACCGACACGGGCTCTTCGCCAGGGATGTTCGCCGTCGCTTCCGCTGCTTGCTCGGCCGCGGGCAAAGGCGCGGGCTTCCAGGTACGCAGGCGCAGCGCGTTCGTCACCACGCACACCGAGCTGCACGACATGGCCGCCGCGGCGATCATCGGGTTGAGGTTGAAGCCGATGCCCGCAAGCACGCCCGCCGCAACGGGAATGCAGATCGCGTTGTAGAACAGCGCCCAGAAGAGGTTCTGCTTGATGTTGCGCATCGTCGCGCGCGACAGGCCGATAGCTGCGGGAACGTCGGCTAGGTCGCTGTGCATGAGCACGATGTCGGCGCTCTCGATGGCGATGTCGGTGCCTGCGCCGATCGCGATGCCCACGTCGGCGCGTGCGAGGGCGGGCGCATCGTTGATGCCGTCGCCGACCATAGCTACGCGGCCGCTCTTCGCAAGCTCGCGCACCACCTGCTCCTTGCCGTCGGGCTTCACGCCCGCTATCACGCGGCCGACGCCCACCTGGCGCTGAATTGCCGCGGCTGTGCGCTCGTTATCACCTGTAAGCATCACGGTGTTGATGCCCATCTCGTGCAGTGCTTTCACAGCAGCAGCACTCGTTGGCTTAACGACATCAGCCACGGCTATCACGCCGATAAGCACGCCATCTTGCGCGAAATACAGCACCGTCTTACCGTCATCTGACAGCTGTCCGGCGCGGCGCGCCATGCGTGAAACGTCCACGCCATGATGCTCCATGAGCTGCGCATTGCCCGCCAAGCACTGATCACCCGCGATCGTGCCGACGATGCCGCCGCCCGGTACCTGCGCGAACCCTTCAACGTCACGCGACTGCACGTCATGCGCTTCCGCGTATGCCACGACGGCCTGCGCAAGCGGATGCTCGCTCTTGCGCTCGAGCGAATACGCTATGGCGAGCAGCGGCGCTGCGGAAGCCGCCGCATCTGCGGCGCCTGCCGGCGTCGCCACAATCACGTCCGTCACCTGGGGCGCACCTTTCGTGATGGTGCCCGTCTTGTCGAGCACCACCGTTTGCACCGCGCAAGCAGTTTCAAGCGCCTCGGCCGACTTCACGAGGATGCCGCTCGTCGCGCCGCGACCCGTTCCCACCATGATAGCCGTGGGCGTGGCAAGGCCGAGGGCGCACGGGCAGCTGATCACGAGCACGCTGATGGCGTGCGACACCGCATCGCCCACCGTGCCGCCGATTGCCATCCATACGACGAACGTCACAACGGCGATGGCGATCACCACGGGCACAAACACGCCCGAGATCTTGTCGGCCATCTTCTCGATCGGCGCCTTCGAACTCGTCGCTTCGTCAACAAGGCGGATGATGCCCGCGAGCGTCGTGTCAGCGCCCACGCGCTCGGCGCGCATGGCGAACCAGCCCGTGCGGTTGATCGTCGCGCCCGTGACCGCATCGCCCGGCGCCTTCTCCACTGGTACGCTTTCGCCTGTGATCACCGACTCATCAACGGTGCCCGCGCCTTCAAGCACGACGCCGTCGACAGGCACGCCTTCGCCCGCCTTCACTACAAGCACATCACCAGGACGCACCTGGTCTGCGGAAACTTCCTCTTCGGTGCCGTCGGCGCGGCGGCGTGTGGCCGTTTTGGGCGTCAGGTCCATCAGCTTGGAGATCGCGTCGGTGGTCTTGCCTTTCGCACGCGCCTCGAAGTACTTACCGAGCGTGATGAGCGTGAGGATCATCGCAGCCGATTCGAAATACAGGTCCATCGCTGCCAGATGCGCTGTCGCCGCATCGCCCGCGCCGAGCGCCGCGCCGATGCGATAGATGGCCGCGATGCCGTACACCGTCGACGCGGTCGAGCCGAGCGCGATGAGCGAGTCCATGTTCGGACCCAGATGGAACAGCGTCTTGAAGCCCACGCGGAAGAACTTGAAGTTAACGAAAATGACGGGCAGCAGAAGGAGGAACTGCGTGAACGCGAGCACGAGCACGTTCTCGTCGCCGAGAAACACGCTCGGCAGCGGCCAGCCGAACATGTGCCCCATGGAAAGGTAGAACAGCGGGATGGTGAAGACGAACGACACGATGAGACGGAAGCGCACCTGCTTCGCCTCTCGCGCCGCTGCGGTTTGGCGCGCGTTGCCCGCGGCTGCACCTGGAGTTGCACCGAAACTTGCGGGTGCTCCCGCCGGCGATACGCCCGCGGCGGAGGTTGGCGCTGCCGCTGCGGCCGACGCTGCTGTGCCCGACGCTGCGGCCGACGCCATGCCCGAAGCCACCAGACCGGCCCCGCCCGGCGCGCCCGATGTGGGCACACCGGACCCGCTCAACGTACCCGATGCTGGCACACCGGACCCGTCGCTTTGACCTCCCTGCGCGAACCCGCCTGCAGCGACGCGCGGAAACGCACCGTAGCCCGCCTTCTCCACCGCCGCGCAAACGGCGACTACCGTCGCAGGATTGCCGTCATATTCCACTTCCATTGAGTTTTTCAGCAGATTCACCGTCGCCCGCTGCACGCCCTCAACTTTATTGGAAGCCTTCTCAACACGTGCCGAACACGCCGCACAGGTCATGCCCGTCACGTCAAATGTTTGCTTCATTGATTCTTCTCGATTCGTTCTGCCGTTTTAGTGTCGCTCAATGCGCGACCCAGTTGCAAGGTTTTGCGAACGAATGTTTCACGTGAAACATTCGCGTTGTTTGGAAAGCGTTCAGAAGAGGCGTTAACGCGCGAAACGCTTGATGAGCTGCATCGCCTCGTCGATCACCTCGGTGTTGCCACGCTGCACCTGCTCGACCACGCACGTTTCCAGGTGATCCTGCAGCAGCAGCGCCGACACGTTATGGATGGCACTTTCCGCCGCAGCAAGCTGCGTGAGCACGTCTCCGCAGTAGCGATTGTCGTCGAGCATGTCTTTCACGCCGTTGAGCTGGCCGATTGCGCGGTTGAGCCGCTTCTTCAAGTCGGCCTGAAACTCCGCCGTGCGCGGCGTTTCCTTATGATGGCAGCAGCATGCCTGCGATCCCTCGCAGCTTCCCGTTCCTCCAGCTCCAGCAGCTTCGGCAGCTTCCGCAATCTCAGCCGCCTCAGCAGGTCCCACACGTCTCACCATTTCGCTTTCCTTTCCGCATACCCCCATGGGGTATTCCGTATTTCGTTGCGAAGTATATACCCCCTAGGGGTATTGTCAAGTTAAAACAAACGGGGTGATGTGCGACTGAGGGCGCTCGGAATGCACGACCTTTCAGGAAGCGCAGAGCATTAGGGCGTCTGGGCATTCGGGCGGTTGGGTACTCGGTGCACGAGCAGTTGGACGGTTGGATGCTTTAGATGCGAAGTCCGATAGGCAGATGGAGGCGGATGCGAAACGCGGATGCGGAGAGCGAAACGCAGAAGGCAAAGTCGATGTGGATAGTGCAATGCAGAAGACAAAGGTCGTGCGGATAGCGCGATACGCGACAGGAGCAGAGACCCCGCGCAGAAAGCTGGCCGCAGAAGCCGCACGAGCATCACGCGGACGCGAGTCTAGAAGTGCGAGGAAAAAGCGAAGGCACGTGATGCTCGGTAGGACCTACGCTGCTCGCGAATGTTTCACGTGAAACATTCTTTCCCACCCGTCCGAAAAGAGAAGCCGTTGCGAATGAAACCCGCGACGACCGCGCTATTCAGCAGATTGCGTTTCATCTGGCTTCTTTGCCAGCTTCTTCGTCGACTTCTTCGGCGACTTCTCGCTCTTCTGTTTCTGCGGGCTGTCGAGTTTGATCGCACGCAGCACGGTGTCGCTCGGAATCTCATCGGGATGCTCGAACGAATACAGCTTGCTGAAGTTGAGCGCCGCAACCACAGCGGCGAATACGGCAAGACCGAGGTACGACATGTTGCCCACCGTGAAGGCGCACAGGGCGCTCACAGCAAGGGGCACGAGCACGAGAACCACGATGCTCGCCAGCAGCAAACGGCGATTGCTCCGCGAGGGACTTCCGTCGTGGCGCATGCATGCCAGACCGCTCAAGACCGCCGGAAGAAACGCCGCCCACGCCAGCGCGAGCAACGTCGCATCCTCCTTCGACGCCTGACCGCTCGCAACGAGCGGCGCCCCGTGCACCGTAGCAAGCACGAGCAAAACGGCGAACACCGCCACCTGATACGCGCCGTTCTTCCACAGCGCCGACTTGTCCGCAAGCAATCTCAATCCCGCCATGTCGCAACCTCGCTCAGCTTCGTCCGGTTCATCCGATACGGGAAACTCCCGCTTATCAGCCGCACGTCATCCTTCCCGACTCAGCAGAAAAGCGCTCGCCTGCGCTCATTTACGAAGAAGCGCTTCCGTGTGCAATACGTCCGGCCGAAAACGCGTTCGGGCGAAGGGCCACTCGAACGATCGCATTTGCTCGAAAGCGCCTCCAAGCGGGAACGCATTCGGGCAAAACGCGCTTGAACGACGGCACCTCTGGGCAAAATGCACTTGGGCGGCGTCGCATCCAAACGGGAACGCATTCGGGCAAAACGCGCTTGGGCGACGGCACCTCTGGGCAAACGCGTCCGGACAAGCGCATCCAAGCAAACGCGCTCGAACTGATTGTGTTCGGCCTAAAACGCATTCAAGCAAAACGTGCTCGGTCGAAAACGCGCTTGAGCAAAACGCGTCCAAACGAAAGCGCGTTTCGACAAAACGTCTTCGAATAGAAGCGTGTTTAAACAGAATGCGCGGCAAGCGAACCCAACCTGTTCGGAATGCGATCGGGAATGGGGCGTGCCGTTTCAGTGTGACATTCCGCCGGCACGCAGCCAACCAGTTCGCGCAAACGCGCCGTCCGGATTTGTTACACCCCTAACGCGCAACGCACGCCGCGCTAGAACACGAACAGCGCCGCTGCCGCGCCGATGGCGATCGACGGCCCGAACGGCAGCTCGCGCAGAACGGGATAGCCGCCTTCGGTGGCCACGCTGCGATCGCCCCACTGCACGCGCGGCCATAGAAGCGCGAACAGCAAACACACGACACACGCCACGAACAGGCACACGATGCCGCGCTCGATGCCGAGGAACAGGCCCACCACGGCGAGCAGCTTGATGTCGCCGCCGCCCATCGCGCGCTTCTTCGACACCGCCTCGTACACCGCCGTCACCACGAGCAGGCCACCGCCCAGAGCGATCGAGCCGATGATGCCGTTGGCGAACGACACGTGTTTGAACGGGTCAGGTGCCAAAAACGACGTGAGGAAATCGGTTCCCGCTATCATTCCGCCGCACGCCAGCGCGACGCGCCACACAAGCCACAGCGCACCCAGGCCCACAATGAGCACGTTGGGGATACGCAGCGTACGCAGGTCAATGACCGCCGCCGTAACCAGCAGCGCCGCGAACAGCAGATATATGACAGCGGAAACGATCATGAACCGAAGATCAGCTCCCGTTCCTCACCGGTGAGCGCCGCACGCGCCTGATCGCGCAGGTTGTTCACGCCGATGAAGAACTGGCGCATCATCACCACCACGAGATAACGGCCCTTCGGCGTGAGCGTCAGCTCGTCGGCGTTGTCGGTGGCAAAAGCGCCCGCCGCGCGCATGAACGCCATCTCAACAGGCAAGCCCGCCTCAACCGAACACCCGAAGTCATGCTCGAACGCGCGCTTGTCGAGGCGCAATCCGAACAGCTGCATCATGAAACGGTAACGCATGCGGTCATGCTTCGAAAACGTGGTCTTGCCCATGATGGACATGCTGCCGCTCTCGATGGCGAAGTTGTAATCCTTGACCGAGAACGTGTTCACATACAGGTTCGACCCGAGATACGTGATGCCGCCCGAGCCGATCGCCGGGTACTCCTCGTAGTCGACCACGTACTCGTCGATCATGGCGTCGTCGCCCGCTGCATCCGTCCCGCGGCGATTGAACGTCCACGCGCTGCCGTGCTCGAACAGACCGCGCTCGCCCTGCGCGCCCGCGGCGCCGCCGGCGATCTCCACGCCCGGCAGCTCGCCTGTCAGCAGCTCGCAGATGATCTCGTAGTAGCGCTGCTCGCGCGCGTAATCGACCTTGCCCACCGTGCGCGCAAGCGACTTCTCCACGCTCGGCGATGCCATGAGCGGATAGAACGTCGTTTGGCTCGCGCCCGACTCGATCACACGCTCGATGTCGCTGATGAGAATCTCCTCGGTCTGCGCGGGGAAGTTGAAGATCATGTCGGCGTTCATCGACACGAAGTAGGGGCTCGCATCCTGGATGCGCTCCATGATCTCCTGGCCGCAGCCGTACTTGTCGTAGCGGTCCATCTGCTTGAGCAGGCCGTCGTCGAAGCTCTGCACGCCTACGCTCAGACGCTGCACGCGACCCTGCAGCTTGTCGAGATAACTCGGGATGAGGTGGTTCGGGTTCGTCTCGCTCGACACTTCCTTGATCGAGAACGTCTCACGCGCGAGATCGATGGTGTCGCACAGCTCGTCAAGCAGGATCGTCGGGGTGCCGCCGCCGATGTAGAGGCTGTCGAAATCGTAGCCGAGGTCTTTCAACATGAGCATTTCCTTGCGCATGTTGGCGAAGTACGGGCGCGCGCGATCCTCCGCATACGGGAAGCGGTTGAACGAGCAATACGGGCACAGCCGCTCGCAGAACGGCACGTGCGCGTACAGCATGTAGCGCTTGCCCGGCTCGGGCGCGGGAACATGCAGCTCGTCAGTCGGCTTCAGTTTGAGGTATTGCTTGGTGCACTCACGCACCGCCATGGTCAACAGTCGTTCAGATAACATCGGGACTTTCCATTCAGACGCTTAACTATCACGTAGGGTAACAAAGTATCGGCGCATTTCCGATATCCTCAATCAGAAATACCCCACTCGGTGTATACGGGCGCGCGAGACGACAAAACAAGGCGAAGGGTCGCACCCGATGGCTTTCGCATTCGCATGCGCCATCAGATGCGACCCTCTGTCACGCTCCCATCAAACGCATCGCCGCATGGGCGACAAGCGTTTGCTCCTCTATTCCCAGGCCGAACGACCCTGCAGCGCACGCTTGCCGATGTCGCTGCGCAGCTGCTTACCTTCGAAGTTGATGAGGTCGCACGCCTCGTAGGCACGCTCGCGCGCTTCCTCGAACGTATCGCCGAGCGCCACCACGTTGAGCACGCGGCCGCCGTTGGTAAGCAGCTCGCCGTCGGAGTTGCGCTTCGTGCCCGCATGGAACACGATCACGCCGTCGAGCGCCTCGGCCTCCTCGATGCCGAGGATGACCTTGCCCTTCTCGTACGATCCCGGGTAGCCCTCGCTCGCCAGCACCACGCACACCGCCCATGCATCAGACCACGCAAGCTCGATGTCCTCGGGGCGGCCGTCGGCCACCGCGCACATCACCTCGACAAGATCGCTCTCGAGGCGCGGCAGCACCACCTGCGTCTCGGGGTCGCCGAAACGCACGTTGAACTCGACGATCTTCGGGCCCTGCGGCGTCAGCATGAAACCGCCGTACAGCGTGCCGCGGTAATCGCTCGCGAACGGCTCGCGCGCCGTTGCGGCGGCAGCGCGGTCCATGATCTCCACCATGGCCGCCATTTCCTCGTCGGTGACGATGGGCACCGGCGAGTACACGCCCATGCCGCCCGTGTTGGGGCCGCGGTCGCCGTCGTAGGCACGCTTGTGGTCCTGCGCCGGCGCCATGGGGAACGACTTGCCCGCCGTCACGAACGACAGCAGCGAGCATTCGGGGCCGGTCATGCACTCCTCGATCACCACCGTGGAGCCCGCCTCGCCGAACGCGCCGTCGAAGCACGCACGCACGGCGTCTTCGGCATCCTCGAGCGTTTCTGCAACCACGACGCCTTTGCCGGCAGCCAGGCCGTCGGCCTTGATCACGATGGGGGCGCCCTGCTCGCGCACGTATGCCAGCGCCGGCTCGGCCGCGTCGAAGCGCGCGTACGCCGCCGTGGGAATGCCGTTGGCGAGCATGAACTCCTTCGAGTACGCCTTTGAGCCCTCGAGCTGGGCGCCGTCGGCGTTGGGGCCGAACACGCGCACGCCAGCAGCGCGCAGGCCGTCGGCAACGCCCGCCACGAGCGGCGCCTCGGGGCCGATGACCACGAGCCCGATCTCCTTGTCGCGCACGAAGCCGAGCACAGCGTCGCCGTCCATCATGTCGAGCGCGATGTTCTCGGCGATGCCGTCGGTGCCGCCGTTGCCGGGAGCCACGTACAGCTCATCGGTGTTCGGCGACTTCGCCAACGCCCAGGCGATCGCGTGCTCGCGTCCGCCCGATCCCAAAACCAAAATGTTCACGTTATTGCCTTTCCCCAAGAAAGTTCCGAACGTTCATCTCACAACAAGCCGCGTCGCGAGCGGGTCGATCGTCCGCCGCCGGCGCAAAGCCTTCCGCTTCCGCCTGAACGCGAGCGCGTCTTACCACCTGCGCATGATCGTCTGATCGCGGTCGGGACCGACGCTCACGATCGACATCGACACACCCGTGATCTCCTCGAGATGCTCGATGTAGGCGCGCGTGTTCTCGGGCAGCTCCTCGTAGGTTCTGCAGCCCGTGATGTCGATGCCCTTCCAACCGGGCAGCTCCTCGTAGATGGGCTTCGCGTGGAACAGCACGCTCTGCTGCATCGGGAAGTGGTCGTAGCGCACGCCCTCGCACTCGTAGGCCACGCACACCTTGATGGTGTCGAACGCCGAGAGCACGTCGAGCTTGGTGAGCGCCACGTCGGTGAGGCCGTTCACCTCGGCCGCGTAGCGCGCGATCACCGCGTCGAACCAGCCGCAGCGGCGCTTGCGGCCCGTGGTCACGCCGAACTCGTGGCCCTCCGAGCACAGAAGCTCGCCGTCGATCGCGTCCTGACCGGTGCCGCCGTCCTCCGCGAACTTGAGCTCCGTGGGGAAGGGGCCGCCGCCCACGCGCGTGATGTAGGCCTTCTCGATGCCGAGCACGCGGTTGATGGCCGTGGGGCCCACGCCCGTGCCCGTCGCCGCACCGCCGGCGCAGCAGCTCGACGAGGTCACGTACGGGTACGTGCCGTGGTCGATGTCGAGCAGCGTGCCCTGAGCGCCCTCGAACAGGATGCTCTTGCCTGCGCGCAGCGCGTCGTTGAGCATCTGAGCGGTTTCAGCCATATACGGCTTGAGGATGCGCGCGTACGGCAGGTACTCCTCGCAGATCTCCTCGACCGTGTAGGTGTGCAGGCCGTAGATCT
>ERZ1034920.974-NODE-974-length-19739-cov-5.290947_pt1 | contig 19739 bp, 35 predicted proteins | sample MGYA00520688_ERZ1034920 | MGnify/ENA primary metagenome ERZ1034920 (study PRJEB33766, sample SAMN09781785) | gut metagenome | biome: gut microbiome | host: Homo sapiens | place: Madagascar | study: EMG produced TPA metagenomics assembly of the PRJNA485056 data set...
TTTTCCAGCTTTGTCAGTTCTTCGAATTCTTTTAACTGGTTCGAGAAATTCGACTGTTTGATCTTGTCTCTCATTTTTTCAATCTCTTTCGAAGACTGCATCGCCTCGTCGATCTCTACCGTAGTTCGGCCGGCAATCTCATCAATCACGCCGATTTCCAGAGCTCTGTCCGGATCAAGCAGTGTTTCTTTGTCCATTATGCCTTTTAGCTCTTCTTCTGTGATCTTCCCGCCACACCGATTCATGAAAAGAGATCTGGAAGCTTTCATCCAGGCATCCAGCTTGTCCGCCTGGTTTCTGAGTTCGTCCGCATTGCCTACGGCTACCGTCCACATATTATGAAGGACCATTCCTGTTCCCTCCCCCATCACACGATGATCGCATGCCTGGAGAATCGTTGCTGCAATGCTGTTTGCCACTCCGTCCACATAACCCGTCTTGTATGCTTTGCATCGTTTCAGGTTCGTGAAAATGGCAGTTCCTTCTTTCACGGATCCGCCATCCGAATTGATGTACAATTCAATGGTGTCAGAATCTGACACGCCTTCCAGGATATCGCGGAAATGGTTTGCCGATGTCTCGGATTCATCATACTCCCATGTTTCCCAGTTAAAATCACCTTTTGCTTTTACTTCGTCATACAGGTAGATTTTATGTACTGTCCCCGCCTGCTGGTGTGCAAAGCAAATTCCACCGATCTTATTCATCCTCCTCACCCCCTTTCACAGCTGTCCTTGTATCGTCTGCTTCTCTGAAGTTATTCGTAACGTAATACGTTTTACTCCACGGTGTATCTAATGGTACCAAGCTTAATTCCTCCCTTGCTTCGTCTGTATTTATGATCGCTGAGCCGATCAGCTTCTCTACATTAGCGGCAGTCTCGAACAGATCTCTGTGTTTGATTCCGCCCGTGTAGCATTGGTAATAATTGCCGTTCATGTACTCATAGACGGTCGCACGCTTATTTAGTACTTCCGAAATGGTATTTGCCAGCGGATTTACCCCAAACGTCAGGAACACGTCACACACCTCTTTCAGGTTCGTGATATTCCCCATCATCATAGACATTGGAATCTTGAACGCCTGTCCGACCATTTCAAAAATATCTTTCCGGATATTCACAAAATCATCGGATGTCTTCGGAGATTTTGTGGATTGCTCTTCCAGTATCCCGTCATCATACTCCACGTACGTAGCGTATTCATTTTCCATGTAGTCTTTGATATTTTTGGCAACAACTTTCTTGAATTGTTCTTGGAACTCATCATCCCCAGCTTTAATTGCGTCTATCTTATATTTGAACTTCCTTCCGTTTGTATCCTTGAAAGTTCTCGCTGCTGTTTCCAGGAGCTTCCCGTATTCCCGGTACACTCCATCAATTAGCGTCTGTGCACATTCGTCCTCCATCCGGAACAAATATACTTCATCCGCCCGGAACGTCCGATTGAGTTGTAAACCCCCAGGTAATACGACGCCGCCATAGATGTTCCCCAGAACCGGCCTTTCTTGCACGATCGTGAAGTCTTCTGCGCAATGTAGTTCCCCATTTAGTTCGACTACCAGTGCACCTTTTTTCGTTCGTGTCATTTTTCTGATTACTCGGTGCCAAAAATAATTGCTGTTTTCATTTTTATTCGGTGCTACATTCAACAGGTAATAATCCTGGTCTTTTACGGGTTTTCCCTTGTTGAACACTCTTATTTCTGCCATGCTGATTGCATTTGCCAGATAAGAGCTCGCTGTGTAGATTGCCAGTTCTTTATAGTAAATCGATGCAGGGACGGGTATTGTGACCGTCTCTGTATTCGTACCGGTAATCCCTAAGATTTTATTTAGGAAGTTTACTACTCCCATGCTATTCCTCCTAACATACTGTTCCTATCCTGTTCTTGATAATTCTTCTTTGCTTAATTCTTTCTTCATCTGTGACTGCTGCCACGAACGCTTTAAAACCGTCCGTTTTCCGTGAACGCGGCTCTATTTTTTCATATGTGACATTGCCTTTTTTGTCTGTCACCGCTTTTGAGTTCCATGTGTACCAGCGCATGATCTTGCTGGTTCCCCAGGCGATCAATCCACGTGCGAACATATACCCAATTACCGGAGCGACTTTCATTTCATCACTCGGTCTGATCAGTTTCAGATTCTTCTTTTCATCCGAAAAGCCTATTTTGCCAAGTGCTTCTCTGAGCCATGTCTGCCGGAAGTTATCCATCACTACAGATTCGATTTTGTATAACTTCGATTTTTCTAGAAGCCAGTCTGTCACATACTCCGGATCTATCTCCACGTCGTCCACCATCGTCAATACTCCTTCTTCTTCCGCTTCTTTCAACGGGTATTTGATTCTCGGAAGGTCTCTCGATTTCTTGCATACCCACGTATGATGCATCCAATACCGTTTATCTCCGACTTTAAATAGCAGTCCGGCGGCCACAAAATCATTTGTTTTGGAATAATCAATTCCGGCTACGCAAGAATGCTTGCGTAGATCTGGAAGTTTCCTAGTTGCTTTTTCTAGGTTTTTCCAATCTGTTACACAGTACTGTGTCTCTCCTGGCGGCCGGTTCATTCGTTTAGTCATGAATGACGTGTGATTTACCGGATCCAGCTTGTACTCTTCATATTCCATCCGCATTTCTGTCAGGAGAGTTGGGAAGTTTCTCAAGGATGGATTTGCTTTCTGCCATTTTTCCTCATCCTTTACTTCTTCCGGATCATCCAGCCAACAGATGAACGGCAGTTTCCCGTTATCTGGAATCTCTCCTTTCAAGATCTGTAGGCAAGTTTCCAGCAATTCATCTAGCGGGCCATCCCGGATATCCCCCTGCGTGGATATGACTGTTCGTCTCGGAAAGTCTTTCTTTCCAAGTCCTCCAGTTGCTACCTCGATCAGCTTATAGTCCTTGTATGCATGGTATTCGTCAAAATCTACTTTCCCCGGTCTACCTCCGTCTTTTGTTTCCGGTGCACGGGTGTGGTATTTGATCTTCGATCTTGTCCGAATGTTGGTGATACATTCCAAATTCCACTTGAACGTATTTTTGAAGAATCTTTTGTTGTCCTCCAAGATGTTATATATATCTTCGAATGTCGTTTTTGCCTGGTCCTCTGATGTAGCGAATATGTCGATGTGGTATTCTTTCACTCCGTTGACTGGTGTGACCAGCGCAAAATCTTCAAACGCAAGATATCCGTTCTTTCCTGCCCCGCGTCCAACTAAAATCATTAGATATGGGAATCTCAACTGGCCGTCTTCTCTTTTATACACACAGTTGTGCAAAGTGAAGCAGAACTGTTCCCACGGTAACAGCTTATACGGGAAGTACTTTTCCAGTCCCAGATACCTTTCTAATTGCTCTTTATCTACATAGACATCTTCCTCCGCGAATACTTTTTCCACAAAATCGCAAAGAAGCAGCTGCTCCTCACAAACAACTGCTTCGTCACTTCTTACGAATTCAATATACTGGTCAATCTGTTTACAGATCTTCATCGACTACTTCATTTCCTGTTGGTTCATCCGTCGTCAATCCTAGCTCCTTCAGGATGCTCAACATCTGCTTTTCTACAGCCACCATATCTTTCACAGACTGGTTCTGTTTTGTGATCTCGAATCCGTTTGCAGAAAGTGTCTTGTACGACACTCCACGTTCCTTTATGTCCTCTTGTAGAGCCTTTTTTGTGTCATAAAACTCCATATAATCATCAATTATGTCCAAAAAATGTGCCGTTTCTGCACCTTTTGCACGTAATTGTTTGATTAAACTGGATTTAATTTTTTCTTTGATTTCGTCCATTTCGCGGGCTTTTTTCGACTTTCGCGCCATATATTTCACCACCAACTTTTTTCCATTTTTTATCACGCGCGAGTCAGCGCGGTTTAGGCGTGCCCCCTACCCGTTGTAAGCGTCCCCCGTGAATTTGGGGTATAGGGGGTAGGGGGGTACCTTTGTAAAAAATTTTTCAGAATACATTCCGTCTACATCATCCAACACAATGAATCGGTTACAGCAGGACGTCCGAACCTCCAGAACCTTGTGTTCCTTCTCCCCGAACAACTCAGCATATCTGTATGCTATCGCTCTCCTGTATCCATGTCCTGTAAACGTGACATGATCTCCAACCTTTATCTCTTCCTCTACCATCGTTCTTCGTTCACCTGTTTCACCTTCCTGTACTTCATCCTCTCGTGCGCTCTGTCGTGACAGTCGTGACAGAGTGGTATCAGATTCCTGTACTGTTTTCCTCTGTACTCGTAGAACTCACACAGTGCAAGCTCCGGATGTGTCTTGACATACTGTACATGATGTACCGTCTCAGCCCTTGATACCTTTCCTTTCTCTTTGCACCACTGGCATTCATAATGGAACTCATCCAGTACTTTGTTCTTTAATATGACCCACTCTTTACTCTTATAGAATCGGTACAGCTTATTCTCTTCTATCAGTTTCTCTATCTCTTGTTTTGTCCATTTCATAATTGCTGGAACAGGATTCGAACCTGTGTCCTCCGGCTATTAAGACCGGCGTGCTTCCTTTCCGCACTCTCCAGCTCTACTATAACCGGCAGTCACAACGTCTCTGATCTACCATCAATAACGTCTTGTGTCTGCCTTTGTAACAGCACTCCCAGTGATATTCTTTTCCCTGATCTGTGTAGATCCTTTTGCAGAACTCACAGTCTTTGCACTTGGGAATCTGCTTCTCCCCTTCTCTTCTATTGCTCATATATCCCGGACAACTTTCCTCTGCAGGACAATGTTCTTTCTTGCTGAGTTTCCAGTAATGTATACAACCTTTGTTCTTACACGTAACTAACATAATTCCTCCACGAAAAGGAGCACTCGGATTTCTCCAAGTGCTCTCTGCTTTATTCCTCTGCATACAAAAAGGGTGGCCGCAATCTCTTGACTGCTGCCACCCTTCGGGTGAGTATGTTCTTTGTTCTTTTTTCTTGATGCTACCATAATAACACACTTTCTTGTATCCTGAGTCCCCCTCTTTTTAAATTTTCTTTGACATCAGATAATAAAACTTCCTTCTGCGTTCATAATACATCTTTTTCCCGCATGGAATCTTTTTGGAATCTCTTAAGTATCTATATGTTGCATAGTCTGTTGTAACCCCTTCCAGAATCCACGGATAGATTACTGCGTCTGCTTCGATTGCTGTCTGTTCAATCCGTTTACATTTTTCCTCCAGCTCCATACGTTTAATAGCCAGGTGTTCCGTCTGTGACGCCTGGCTTGGACTTCCTTTTCCTTCCTGGCCATATTGCATGGCTTTTATGGCGTTTGTAAGTTCTGCGAGTTCTCTTCTCCACTCTGGATATTGGAGACAGTGGTATTTGATCTCCAGGAATCTGTTTGTATCAATACCGTACTTATCTTTGTTGATTGGTCTCATTTTCAACTTTAAATTTCCTCCCTGTCCGTCTGTCTTTTATTATCAAGATATCAAATCCGAACAGACTTGCTATATCCTGTAGATCGGTCAGTGCTCTGCGCATGTGGTAGGGCATCTGGTTGTATCTGTGCAGTGCTTTGTCTGCTGTCGGATCTTTATAACCTTCATGGTTCATAGTTCTCCTTTCTGTGCGATGTCGCACAATGAATTTTCTTAAGCACTCTATTATTTCCCCGGTTTGTCCGTTATGTATGTCCTTTCGGTTATTGCCATATCACAATTAATATACTTTTCAATTTTATCTACACAACTCCTGCAGTACACATTCTCCGGACTATTCGCTTGTGTTAAAGTCTTCGACAGGTTATAGCAGAATTGCTCTGTAGTCGCTCCTGCTCTGTCACATTCAGCATTTATATTTATCTTGTAATACGTTGCTCCCGTCGGCATCCCACACCGTTTGCATGTTCTTTGTTTCGTCATATCTTCCTCTTTTTCTTCCGGCTCTTTCTTGTCATACGTAATCTCACGCAGCTGCTTATCCGCACGTGCTGCCATTACACATGCGCTCCAAACTGTACACAGCACACAAATTATTACGATAACAATAAATATTACTGTCTTATCCATTCATTTTCCTTTCAAGCAGATCCATGTACATACTCTTGTACACATCCCTCTCAGCTATCGCTCTGATATACTCTTTATCATTCCCATATTCTTTCTCACGCTCCAGTTCATTGTATCTTTCTGTCTCTTCTCTGAACTTTGCAAGAATTCTATCGGATGTTTCTTTTTCCTTTGCCAGTTGCTCCTCCAGCTGTTTAATCCGTTCCAGATCAGCGACATTATTATTCTCTGTAATGCCAAGCGTCAGCATAATAGCTTCATCAATTCTCTGCATTTCTTCTTCTGTGCACGATCTAATATATTCTCCGATTCTTTCTACATTCGTGCCATATATCCTCTCACATAATGCTACAGATGGAACTTTACACATCACTTCTACGTGTGTAGGTGATTGATCTTTTTCTTTCGTTGTCATTAATATCGTGTATACGTAATCTGGATTTTTCTCCAGTACATCATTCGGTGTTATGATAATCACTGGTGTTTCATTTCCAACTGTGTTTTCTGTATAAAAAATATCTCCACGGTACATATTCATTACTGTTGCCCCCCCACATTCATAATTGCTTTATATGCTGTCGGATCACTATAACCAGATCCGTTTTTCTTCAGTTCTTTTTTGCCTGTTATCCGTCCTACCATAATGCTTTCCGCTTTCTTCCTTTCACATATACTGTGCATTCTGCTGCCGGCATACCTCTGCTATGCCCTTCAACCGCTATATAATTACATCTTCCTAGTCCGACTCTGCTCCCTCTGTAAATACAGCTTTTACACAGATGTCTGTCTATATTTGTCCGCTTTTCCGGATTCTCAACTTTTTTTGTCACGGTTGCTCCTTTCCCCTCCGGCCGGTGCCGGAGGAAATCTATGTTGACTGGTTGCTGTGATACAATGCCAGCGGTACAAGCTTATTTATTCTTATATTTTCTCTGCCAGCCAATCCAGCAGTCGAATCATTATCTTACACAGCCACGTCCTTTTCAATTCTCTTTTGAGTTTATTTGTTGCTTCAATTAATTCCTGACGGTCTTTTTCTTCTTTCTCTAATTCTTCCAGTGTTCTCATTATCTCATTCCATCTCCTCTTCTGGCCGGAAGGTTCATTCTCTTTGTTAGGAATTCTGCTCGCTTGGATGGGATCTTTTGTTGTTCCAGATGCTAACCATGTCCAATTAGTTCTAAGCACGCTCGATGTTGTATACCAATCATCAGTCATTTCTCCTCTGAATAAACACAGAATGTTCTTTGGTTTGTTCAGATGATGGCCGAATATAAGCGTATATGAATTTGTTCCGTCATATTCTTTCTGTTTCTTCCATTCTTTCATCTTTTTCCTCTTATTTCTCTCTATTCCCGTAATATAGAGCGCATTCTTTGCACTTGTCTATTGGCTCTCCTCCACCATTGCACGTTCGCAAACCAGCACATCTATCTTCTTCGTATCCCGGATGTTCGTATTGGTGTGACAGATAGCAGTTATCAATTCCCTGTTTTACTGTTATGTGCATCTTCATCCTCCTACATTTCGCCCAAATCTTTTAAGTTTGATTCGTATAGTTTTGGCAGCTTCATCCATGCTATTGTTTTCCCGTCAATCGGGAAATATGTGGCATTCGGGCAGTTATCGCATACCTCATACCATCCCTCCGGAATCCACCAATCATCTTTTTCTTCGATGTATTCCCAATCATCTGGAATTCCATCTTCCATACACCATCCTGAATCCTCTGTAGTTACGTGTTGATATGGAATATATATTGCCTTTAAAACTGTGCAGTACCGTCCTTTTTCAACAGTCACAAGCACTTCATCGGACCACTGCCCTTTCTCACACTTCGGTACCGTATTTGCGTTCCACTGTGCCATCTTTGTCATCCTCCAAGTAATTCTTTATACCTAATGCTCTGAATTCTTCTCTTGTATGGGTTTCTTCGTACTTTTTCTGGATTATCCGACATAACAGTTCTCTGGTCTCTCTGCAGTTATGTACGGCTCTTGGTCCGTCTTTGTGGTGATCTCTACACAGATAGACTTTAAAGCCGTTCTCCTCACTGACTTTTCTCAGTCCGCCACCATAAAACACATGATGTTCTTCTGTGTACTGCTGCCGGCGGATGCCTTCCAGTCTGCACAGGAAGCATTCGCCTTTTACGGTGTCCACGATCGGAGCTGGATGGTGCTTTCTTTTTTTCTTCTTGGTTGGCTTTGGAAACATTAATTCACACATTTGTCACCTGTCTCTATGAATATCTCAATTTCTCCATTGCACGTTCGAATTTCGTACACATTGCTTTCTAATAGTGGCAGACTCAGCCATTTTTCCGCCATTCTCGGGCGCATTTCGGCGATAAACTGATCATCGTCTCCATAAATGTTCACTTTTTCATATTCGTTTATATTTCTTAGTAAATCTCTTAGTCTAATTTTCTTTTCTTCCATTTTTCCTCCTAAAAATCAAATACTGTTTCCGGTGTTTTTATAAAATTCACACCGTATTCTTCTGTAAGTTCTTTAAGAACTCGACCAGATACGTTTCACTATCTGTAGCATTCATGTACTGCTTATCGTATGGTTTTCCATCACCATACGGTTTTTTATCTTTTTCTAACAGGTGGAAGTAATACTCATCTTCTTTTTCTTTTCCATTCCACCCGTTTATGCGATTCCGGTATTCTGCAGCTACGAGCCTGCTGCCGTCAGCGAAATCGTATTTATAATAATTTACATTTATGTTCCAGTCTGTGTACCATAATCCCCAGTCTTCGTAATTCCTTAACCACTCTTTTCGCTGATCATTGTTCTTAAACTTTGGAAGTTCCGGCTGCTCTGGTTCTTTTGGTGGATTCATTGCCGTGTCCAAATCATTGATATATCCGGTCAGTGCCGCAATCATTACCTTGTACGTCCGCACCCGGATGTCATTGATATCCATGTGTCCTTTCGCCATTTCCAGATAGTTCCTGTATTTTTGATTTTCTTCCCTGGCAATATCAAGATTTGTTTTCCCAGATTTCTTTTCATGTAGTTGTGTCTCTTCCTGAAGTCGTTCCTGCGTTTCTTCTTTGTCCTGGTATCTATATTCATTTTCTTTCTCTGCAGGTTCTTCTTCCAGGCCAGATACTGCATAGGTGTCAGGTGTTTCAATCTCTTCGCTTTTTTCTTCCTGTTCTTCATTTTTCTCCTTTTTTTCCGTTTCTTCTTTTACGTTTTCCTCCAACACTTTTTTAATGGCTCCTGTTAAGTCAAGCCAATGGAAATTTCCTCTGTTTTCGTTATCTATCCACAATTGGATATATCCGCAATACATCCTTATTTCCCCGACATCTTTCCCGTCAGTTCCTTCAAACACCCAAGTTCTTCCCGATACTCCCGGATGCAGATTTTGTTTTATCAGTTCATTGCACATTCTTATATTCTGCCCTGTTATCTGTTCCGCATTTTCACGGAACCAGTATTTGTATGTGCTCACCATTTCTCTCGCTACTAATTCCAGATACTCTCTTTCCTCTTCTGTTGGAACGCGTACCATCACTACTTCATTCTGATCAGAATTTTCTTCCGGTGTCAGATTCTGACACGCACCGTCATTTATATCTTCGATGCTCAGCTGACCATCAATTTGTTCTTCTGCTTTTTTCTGCTCTTCGGCATATTCTTTCACGTCTTTGTAGGTCAGTCCTTTTTCCCGGTGGTGTTCCAGCATATCCTCCTGGATGTCGTTTGACATCTTGCTTATCTCATATGCTGCCGAAAATGTTAATCGTCCTTCTTTTAGCTCTTCTGTGAATTCCGGAATCAGTTTCTTGTTAATAGATTCGATCTGTCCGATCTTGGTGGATGATACCTGCATCATGTTGGCTATGACATCCCGCAAACGTCCGCTGTCCAATTTGTAACCATGAAGTGTCAGTCCATTCTCTTTCATGTATTTCAGTGTTTCTTCCAGTGTCTTCTGTTCTTCCAGGATATCTGCTACCGTTTTATTCCGGTACGTATTTGCTATGATTAACTGGATCATCTCTTCATGCTCTTCTGCAGGTGTCTTGATCTGGCAGGATGCTATGGAGAATTCTTCATAGCCTTTTTCTACCAAGAGCGTCAATGCTCTCCATCTTCGTTCTCCGGCTATGATGCGGTATTCGCCACGATCACAAGGATCGTGGACTACCGTCAAGTTCTCCAATAAGCCTACGGCAAGGATATCCTGTGCCAACTGTTCGATATCCGGGATAGAATAGAAATTCTTGTCGTTACTGTACATCTGCTTGATTGCAATATCCTTTGTCCGGAATCTTGCTTTTGTTTTGTTGTCTTCTGCTGCCGCCTTCGTCTTGTTGTTGAGCGCGTCCATCACATTCCATCCAGTAGCCATCTATCTATTCCTCCTTGCTCTTCTCCAGGCAGTTCCTTTATTCTTCTTTCGGTTCTCTGATAATTTTCTGGTGGTGATTACTACCGGATCATCATTCCCTTTCAGTCTTTCTCGCATTGTTCTGAACCGACTGTTCATTTGTCTAATAGCATTGTTCATCGTTTTTCCAAAGCACCGTGTTGCGATTGTAATCCTTTCATGTTCTTCCCGTGTCATAATCTTCATGTTCACTTTTGGCTTGTTGATGCTGCATATTGATTCCAGTACACTTCTTGGTATTCTCAGTTCTGTCTCTATTTGTTCCAGCAGATTAAAAACCGGCGCGTCTATCTGTCTGCCTGTATGTTTTTTCTCTTTACTGGAATCTCTTAAAAGCACCACCGGGATTCTCCCTTCCGGCGGGTTATGTCCGTGAATCTTCTTGTATAATTTCTTCGCCTGTCTCTTATTCATCCTGTCCGCCCTCCAGATCTCTTAAGAGTTCATACGCGACCGCTCTGTAGTCCTGGGACGCTATGCATCCCTTAGAGAACTTTGGGAGCGGTACATGTGCGATCGTGGATTTTTCCGCTACTACAGATCTTCGGATTACTGTCCGGAAACAATCGTGTCCGGAATTTTCTTTCAACCACTCTTCTACCTGCAGTGTTGTTTTATTCTTCTGCCTCATTGTGATCAGGACTTTCATCCGGATCCGATCGTTGAACTTCCGGATGCTTTCCAGCTGTTCATCCATGTTGTCAGCTGCTTCAATTTCGAATCCCCCGAGTTTCACCGGTACGATCACGAGATCTGCTGCCACCAGTGCATTCATCACTGTCATGTCCATGATCAAACCGCAATCGATGACACAGTAATCGTAAGCAGCTGCTACGTCTTCTAAGTCTTCTGCTAATCTTAAGATCTGATTTCCTTCCTCCGTCTTCATCAGGTACATGTTGGTATTCATCAGATAGCCGTTACACGGGATAATATCTATCCGGTCGTACGGTGTTGTCTTAATCAGTTCGGATGTAGTGTACGTACCACCTTCCCGTTCATGGTTCTCTAGCAGATCCGGAAGTCCTCTTCCTTCCGGATCATATGTCCCGTAGAGCATAGATATATTCCCCTGCTGATCAGCATCGATCACCAGTACTTTCTTTTCTTGTTCCTGTCCCAGAATATAGGCAATGGATGCGGCCGTCATAGTCTTGCCGATCCCGCCTTTCTGGTTCATTACTGCGATTATTTTCATGATACTTTTGCCTCCTGTTCTTCCGTTCTCTCCCATTCCACCAGGCTTTCTGTTGCCCTTCTATAGCACTCTATCCAGCTTTCATCACTTTCTACTTTCAGGATCTGTTTCTTATGGATGCCTATCCCTTCAAAGATCTGGATACTTCCTCCGTGGTTCAGTGTGAATCTTGTCTTTACCCGGAGTTCTCTTCCCTGTTTGATCATGTTGTATACTTCATAGAATTCTCTTATGCTCTGCCGTTCTCTGTCGTCCATCCTTCCACCTCTTTCAGTGCTCTGCGCTTTAGCTCTTTAATCTTTCCTTCGTTCCAGATACTGTCATTTGGCTCTAACATTTCCATCATGTTGTCTAACTGCAGATATTCTTCCAAGACTGTGATTGCGTCTCCGGCCGTATAGCAAGAAGCTACGTAGTGTCCGTTCTTTGCCATGTCATGTAGAAACTCTATCTGGCTGTCCTGGTGTCTGCCGGTCCCATATTTCATTTCGATGTATAATCCGATGTATACCCCTTTGGCATACGGAAGATGCAGATCGGATACCCCGGACTTTACTCCCATGCTCTTAAGCTTTACTGCTTCCGTTTTATTCCTGCTGCCGCCGTTCGGGATATGATGCAACCATTTCAGTTCCGGATAACGGTTCTCATTCCACGCCGCCCAGTTGCATACGTGAATCTGTTCTGTATCTTCACTTCTTCTCATGTTTTTAAGCTTCATCAAGGTCCCCCTCTTTCTTCCGACCGAATTCATCTATGCCTTCCCAGTTGAATCTCTGTCCGCAATTAGAACAATAGTTATCACATTTCTTTTGTGCAAAGTGTACCCTTGATTCCCTACGTATTTTCCCGCAGTTTTTGCATCTATAAGCAACCACATATGGATTCACGTCTAATATCTCCGGCTCTTCGCATTCACACGCTACCTGTTTCTCTACTTCGTCCATGTCGTGTGCTTCTCCTACATCCAGTACCAATACCGGATAGGAAAACATATCAAGCCAGTTTCCGTCTTTTATCTGGTACTTCTTTCGGTTCTTCGTGTCCACCACCATCACACCGAGTTTTGCTTCATCCGGATATTCACTTAAGTATTTCATCACCTGTCTTACGGTTATGCCCATTTATCAAATCCTCCTGTTTAATTTAATCATCGTATATCTTCTGTATTTGTATCCCGTCTTTGGGTTTATACCTTCCCACATCCTTGCTATGTAATAGCCTTTCTTCGGCTTTATCTCTTTCTTCCACCTGTAGAGCTTGTCCGGGTGTGGTTTCGGGAGAGGCATATTTTGTGAACCATGGAAATCTGATTCTTTGATTCTTGGCTTGGACTGTGTGCCATCATTCTTCGTTTCCGTGGTGTGCTCATCTTTTGTGAGGTATTCTGCAAGTTTTAACATATCCTCTCCGTAGTAATCACTATCTTTTATCTTTGTCAGCCACGTACCGCCTTTATCCCATGCGTTCTGTACAATGCTGGCGGTATCTCCTACCTCTTTGATTACAAAATGTATATGCCAGGCTCCTTTTGTACCTCTTTCGATGTTCCGCATATAGAAGTTTTCATAACCTCTTTTGCGGATCTCTCTCCTTACTTTCCGCATTGCCTCCTTAAAATGTTTTTTCGCTTCCTTCATCGTTGCCGGTCTGTTCGCTACCTTGTATGTCCATGTAACCAGTAGATCATTCGGTTCGAAGTATTCCAGGAGACGCATCTGACACCGTTTCGTCTTATTCCATTTATTTACTCTTGCAATGTCTTCTTTAGTGGCTTTCTTCTTTTCCTTTCTTGGTAATCCCTTCGCCCCATACTTCCCGTCATGGTACTCCTGTACGATCAGGACATCTCCTTTTTTCAGCTTATATGTCACTCTTTTTATCATGCTGTCGGTCCTTATCTTAATATCTTTATCAAGTGCTTAACGGGGGTATTGCCCCCCCCTGATTTGTTCCGGATATTTGGCGAAAAGACGGCAATATGATGCATTGACTTTCCCGAAAGTTCGTTCTATAATTTTTATAGATGTATTGAACTTTTACCTCGTGGTTGTAAGGTTTGGAAAAATCAATGCATTGTGTGCCTTCAGGAGCTTCACCCAGTTTCCTGAAGGCTTTTTCTTTTATGATGCTTTCGCCATCTTTTCTTCCATGCATCTGGCAATGAGATCTGAAAAATCACGAATGATACGCTGGATCTCATCCTGGCTTTTATCTTTATACGCTTCATCTGATATATGACACGTACATCCGTTTGTTACGATCGTTTCTACAATCATGCTATGTACCTCCTTTTTTATCTATATATGCTTATCTGCTTGTATCTGTTGTTACTTTCTTTACTTCCATACGATGTCCAGCGGTCCCGCTGCTCTGCAGTAGAGTAGGAACAAGATCCATGTTGCAGCTCCGATCAGGAGTAATGTCTTGATAGTTTTGATCATTTTAATCTTCCGGATATGTCTTTTCATTTTGTTATCCCTCAATTCTTAAACCATCTACCGTTTTCTGTATTTCATCCATCTCTGTGCCGAGCGCATGTGCTGCAGCTCTTAATTCGTTCTTGGCATTTGTTACACTTTCATACGGGTATTCCCATTCATCCAGTGCCTTCAGCACCGTGAATATGGTCTGCTGCATCTGTGCCTTCTCCACCAGATCCATAAGCAGTTCAACTGGATCCGGCGGCTCTGTTTCTGACAGATGTACTTCCACCTCTTTCAAGGATCCTTCCTGTCTTTTAATCACGATCTGGAGTCCGTGCCGGTCATTGATCCTGTATCCATATACTTCCCGTTCTAGATATTTCATCATCTGGCGGTTGGTAAAGCATGCTGCAACCTCTTCCCCTGCAGATAAATCCATTATTGTGATTGGTGTGTGCAGCTCGATCAGCCCGGTATCTAGATGCATCTTGATGATCTCTCTTACTCTTTTATTCACGATGCGTCACCTCCCATCTTTAAAGCGCATTGTGTGCAGGCAGCTCCATTCAATCCGTTGTAGAGAATAAGAGCTTCGTCTTCCGGTCTCTTCCAACACATATCACCACAGATCGGACAGTGGATTTTTCTCCATCCTTTCTTGCCGTTTGGTATATTGTCTGCTAATGGCATACACAGCCACCCTCCTTTGTCGGTTGCTTTTCTCGGCTGTATGGTTGCGGTGATGTTTTTTCTTGGTCTTTTCATCATTCTTCCTCGCTTTTTTTGTTTGTGGTTCTTCTGTTCCATTCTTCAACAGCTTTCTCTCGTTCATCTTTTGTGATTTTCAGCTCGCCATCTTCAAGTGTGGCTCTTAATTCATGTACCCACGGAAGACTCGTTCCGCATTCCGAGCATTCGATTCCAAATGTAAAACTTACATCATGATGAGTGGATCCATTGGCTATTGTTATCATGTTTGCCTTTCCACCGCAAAACGGGCATGGCATTAATCTTTCGTTATAATTCATCTGGTTCACCTTCTTTCTCCTTTTCTTCGTTACATACACCCCTGACGGCTCTTGCGAATTCCTGGGTGTTGATAATTGCGCTTCCTGTATTCTGGAGCACGTATAATTTGTCCAGAATCTCTTTCAGTATGGTTGTCTGATACATGATTTCTTCTGCAAACGGAGACTCCGGATCAATACGTATTCTAAAATGCCGTTCTTTGGCTTCTTTTTTGATTTCTTTTCTTTGGAAGTATTCGTGATCCGTTATTTGTTCGTAAATTACCGATCTGCCTTCTGTTGGATTGGATGGTACGCAAATCGTACTGTCTTCCCCAACAAGTGCGGTAGGGAACAAATTGAAACTTTTTAACGTTTCCTCTCGAATCTTCCGATTCTCCGCTTTGGTGCTCCAACCCGTTTCATAACTATTTACTTCGCCTTTTACATGGATGGCTTTATCCGTTACCTTCAATGGTAATGGTATTTTTTTCTCCTGTTCTCTCATCGGTTCCCCGCAGATCGGGCAGTAATTTGCATTCTCCGGAAGTTCAGAGAAGCATTTGTAACACAGTCTTTTCATTTGTTACCTCCTGTTTATTCTTTCGCAAGCTTCGTTGACGAACTTTCTCGTCACTTTACACGTTTCATCTACATAGCTGTCTACAATTTTGAAATAATAGGCAGCTAATATTTTTGTTGTCGCAATCGAGACTGCAACAGAAGTCGTGACGCAGGCTATCGCTATTGTTATTACCATTTTCTTTATTCCTCTTCTAATCTTCCAATATTGCTCGAACACACAGGTAAATAAGCATATATGTGGCAGAGTTTTCCCATTGTGTCATGTTCATTGTTTTTCTTTCGACCGCTGTAAGAATCAATGCTATTATGATTGCGGTCCAGTTCTTTTTAGTTGGTGCCATTTTTTTACCTCGCTTTACTTATGCACTTTCTTTCACCATCCCCGCTTCCTGCTGACGCATCAATAATGTATTGGCGTCTCTGGAAAGCAGAAGGATATCCGGCAGATCAATCTGTTTTAAGATATCTACCATGTTGTTAATTTCTTTTTCTTTTCTCTCTTCCATGTTTAACATTTGGTTCACCTCTTTTTCATTTGATTTATTTTCCCCATCATGGTAAAATTCGTCATAAACAAATTTTAGAAAGAAGGGGTTATTATGAGTAACAATCACAGAGATCTCACATCTCCAACGCTCGACTTTGGCATCCAGAAAAACTTTGTCACTCCTGCCATTACAGGTTTTGACTCTATATTTACTCCTCTGGATTTTTCAAAGTTATTACCGGAATTATTCGAAGGTAGTGGGCTGTCCGAGTCTGATGGCATCTTTAAAAAGATTTCAGAAATTGGCGGGCTGTTTGATGATCTTGGAGTAAATTCTTCGTTCAAAACATTTGAATCCTTTATTCCTGGGATTCAGCAAGTACTTATTGATTTTGAGGATTCTAACGATCTTCCTGATGGTGATTATGTTATCGTTGATGAAAATGCCGTCAAAGTTTTGGATCTGACTGGTAGCATTTTTATCCCGCTCGGCAATTACAGAGTTAAGATTCATACATGGTCTTTGATTCTTCTTCTGTTCAGTATGTGTGAATTTTCTTACACACAATATCAGAACTATCAGCAGGCCAAGCAGACAGCTGAGTATCAAGAAAGAATTTTGGAAATCCAAGAGGATACTAACAAAACTCTCCATGATCTTGTTGATTCCATCGACGCTACAAATTCTTCTCAGCAGGAAGTCATTGACAGCTTGTCTGATGCTACAAAGCGTCTGCTTGATTCTTCTCAAGTGCCTTCTGCAGTTTTTCGAGATCCTGAATCGTCTGTTGATCATTCTGCAGTGACTCCTGATAATAATCGTGAATAACTGCATAATTTTTTGTGTCTATTAGGCTTGCCCCTATAAAGACTACGCTTGTTGCAACAAAGAACAAAAACAGGTCGCGGATTGTTTTTTTCATTTCTTCGATCTGTTTTTCTAATTGTTCAATCTTTTTATCCATCTTTTTTCACCTCACTTCGTGCTCCGTTCTTTTGCGAATATTCCTGGATCAACTTCTAGTGCTTCACAAATGCTTAGAAATTCATCTGCCCTTAGTTCTCTTTTTCTGTTCTTGTCTCTCACGCTTGCGTACAGCAATTTATATGAAACTCCTGATGTTCTGGACAACTCCGAAAGATTAATTCCATTCTTTTTTAAGAAGTTCATCATTTTGTTTGTCGTTCCTTCTATACGCATTTTTTCACCTCTTTCCGGATTATTTTTCTCTCGAAGGTATCCCAATGTTTTCAAGATCTTTTTCATAATCTTTCGTCCATCGTTTTTGTAAAAATCTGCCCATTTCAGAACTATCTCTGTATGCTACAGCTCTTGCTGTTCTCTCATATTTCTCTTTTACTTCCAGATAATCAGAAGATTCCTCTTTCATTTTTCTGTAATATTTATCAGCAACCGCTTCCATGTCTTCGATCAGCTCATTCAGTTCACTCAGTTTATCCATCTTCCCTCACCTCGCCTTTGTGTTTTTGTAAATTGCTTTGTTGCTATGAGTCCATTTTATGTCGCATTTCAGAATTTGTCAATATATTTTTGCTATTTTGCGACATTTTGTGATTCTGCAACATTTTCTATTGATTTTTGGATAGTCGTATAGTATAATCGAGTCCAAGAAGTGAGGTGAGGAAAAATGAATGAGCGTCTAAAGAAATTGAGAAAAGAATTAGATATGACTCAGCAAGAATTTGCGGATAGCATAGGTATAAAAAGAAGTACTATGGCTACTTATGAATCTGGAAGAAATGAACCTATAGATGCTGTCATTTCTTTAATATGTAAACAGCACAATGTAAACGAAGACTGGCTCCGATCGGGGAAAGGTGAGATGTTCGAACAGCTTACCGAACAGGAGAAGATCATGAAATATACCGCCATGCTTCTGCGTGATACTGATTCCGCAGTTGTAAGTGCAATACAGTCATTTATCGTTACTTATGAGCAGCTGGATGATACCAGCAAAGCTACTTTGGAGAAAATCGCATTGCAGTATATAGATAACCTAAAAAAGAGCCAGTAAAAACCGGCTCCCTGCATCTACTTTTTAAGGTAATTCCTGATAAATATCAATATTTCACGTACCCTATCAGGCGGCTCCTTTTTAAGTAATTCAATTATAAAATTGATATCCTGCTGCTTTTTGTCGTGATTCATATGTACGCACCTCCGCTCTTGTGTATCAGAACAGTTGTTCGAAATTCCTTTGTATTTATCATACTTCTTGTACTATGGAAAATCAATATATTTTCGAACATTTGTTCTTTATATATGTGAGGTTCTTCATCCTCTATATATAAAAACACATACGTTTCCTAAAACTGGTGCGTTTTTGAAATTTGTCCGAGTACCCGGACACTTATTTGTAATCCGACTCAAAAAGGTCGGTGATCCGGACGTTTAGCCCCTTCGCCAGCTGCTCCAGGATGTCTAGTCTGGGACTGATCCTCTCCGATGCGATATCCGCTATCGTTGATTTCGGAACACCCGTAAGGATGGCGGTCTGACGGATGGTCAGATGTTTGTCATACATTATTTTATCGAGTAATATCTTCATGATATTAGTATGGGTCAATTGGTTGGCTATTATGTTGGTAATTTTAGGTATTGTAATAAGTTAAAGATATTATTAAGGAGGTGGATATATGACAGAAGATAAACTCTTTTTAACTTACAATCAACAGATGAAAAAATTGAGGAACGATAAGCATATTGATTGCAAAGGATCCTCTCATAAAAAGATTTTAGTGCGGGCAGGCTATTTCAATATTGTAAATGGATATAAAACTCCTTTTGTCAGTGGACAAGATTCTAATGGAAATCATATTTATATATCCGGCACATCAATCAGTCAATTACATGCAGTGAAGCAATTTGACAACCAATTAAGATCTTTTCTTTTAAGATATATTACTCAGGTAGAGGAAGAAGCCCGAACATTAACTGGCTACAAATTTGATGAATGTAATGAAAATGGAAAGATTCCATGGTACGACACAAATGCATATTCACCAAACAAATCTCTGCAAGAAAAAATGTCCGTTATATCTAAAGCATACAACGAACTTAGTAAAAGCCAGCTTGATTATGTTAAATTTTATATGGATAATCATAAGCAAATTCCGACTTGGATAATGATAAAAGTTGTTAATTTTTCTACTTTTATAGACATTATACAATGTAGTCCTACTGATGTTTCGCATTCATTATGCCATTTATATGGACTGGAAGATGAACAAGGCCGAGCAAATGTTAAGCTCTTAATCGGAAGTCTTCATTGGATGAGAAAAATTCGAAACGCTTGTGCTCACAATGAACGGGTGTATTGTTTGAGTCGAAAAAGTAGTTCTAAAAATAGAACCGGAAGAATTCTAGAAAAATACTTTTCCTTACTCAGTTCCGGCTATTCAAGAAACTTAGACCAAAAAATATTTGATTTAATTGTATATTTTAAATATTATCTGCCCAAAAGCGAATATAAACAATTTGTATCTGAATTAAAAAACATGTTATCAAATCTGGAGTCGCAAATACACCCTCATGCTTTTGAATACATCAGAGCACAAATAGGT
>ERZ1034920.975-NODE-975-length-19736-cov-6.763732_pt1 | contig 19736 bp, 20 predicted proteins | sample MGYA00520688_ERZ1034920 | MGnify/ENA primary metagenome ERZ1034920 (study PRJEB33766, sample SAMN09781785) | gut metagenome | biome: gut microbiome | host: Homo sapiens | place: Madagascar | study: EMG produced TPA metagenomics assembly of the PRJNA485056 data set...
AATTTTCACTTCAACCACATGTTCAAGGATGACTTTTTATACATTTCGTATAATTCACCGTCAAAATGCCAAAAAATATTCAACGCAGAGGAAAGCTGCGATGAATATGTCTGGGGCTTCAACATCCCAAAATTCCTGTACATGGCAGAGCGGTACAGCGGTTACGATACCGCCCCCATTTGGCAGCAGATCGAAGAAAAACGCCTCTGGTTCCAACACACATACCCGAATGATTACAAACGCGAGGTCGGTGACATAACAGACTATCGCGCTTATACAGAATCGCTTTACAACACGATTTGATTTTACACCTATATCTTCGACACGCATACACCCTGTAAACTGCCGGAGCACCGCCTCCGGAAGGGTGTATTTTTTGCGCCCATTTTTCTGGTATCCCGGTCCTGCTTTCCCGCTGGCAGGCCGTTTTGAATAGATATTTTTTCAAGATTGGAGTGACTTCACAATGAAAAAGATGGGAGTGACCTGAAATGTTTCCGCCTGCTTTCCTGATCCTGATCGGTCTGGCCATGTTTCTATTCTGGTGTGAATCCAGTACCCATTTTGATGAGATCGGCCAGAAGATCATCGACTTCTTTACACAATTTAAGGAGAATCAAAAATGAAAAAATCTCTCGGCGGTATCGCAACCGCAGTTATTATCGCGCTCGTCGTCATTGTGCTGTTTGTATGCACGGTACGGATCCCTGCCGGTTATGTCGGCGTTGTCTATAACATGAACGGCGGCATCTCGGACAAAACGCTTACCCAGGGGTTCCATGTCATTTCCCCCACGCAGAACGTGACCACATATTCCATCGGCATTGAGCAGTCCTACCTGACAGCCAGCAAAGACGGCGACTCCGACAATGATGAAAGCTTCGAGGTTCCCTCCAATGACGGCAAGGGTCTGACTGTCGATATGACCTTCACCTATCGCTATGATGCAGACAGAGTAGCCGATACCTTTACCCGTTTCAAGGGTCAGTCCGGCAAGGATGTAAAGAATTCTTTCATCAAGCCCAATATCATGTCTTGGACTAAGGAAGTCACGGCTAAGTATTCCGTCATCGACCTGCTTGGCGATAAGCGTGCCACACTCAACAGTGAGCTGACTGACTATCTCAAACAGAAGTTCGAGCCTTACGGTATCGTAATCGAATCCGTTTCCCTTATCAATATTGACCCCGATGAGGAGACCCGTTCCGCCGTTCAGAAAAAGGTCAACGCCCAGCAAGATCTGGAGCTTGCCAAGATCGAGCAGCAGACCGCCAACGTCAACGCTGAAAAGGAAAAAGAGGTTGCCATCACCAAGGCCAATCAGGAAAAAGAGACTGCGCAGATCAATGCAGAAGCCAAGCTGATCGAAGCTCAGGCCCAGGCCGATGCTAACCGTTTGATTGCGGAATCCTTGACTCCTGAACTGATCCAGCAGCAGATGTACGAGAAGTGGAACGGCCAGCTTCCCACTGTACAGGCCGGTAGTGACTCCTCTATCATCGTGGACGCGAAGGACGTTGCGCAACAGAGCGAGTGATTCTGTATAGGCACAATTCTGTTACACAAAATTATACACTCAAAACGGATTGGAGGTAACGCTTTTTGATGAAAACACTGTCTACTCCCTTGCCCGTCACGCCGGATTCAGTCATTGATTCCGAGTATAACGAACAGACGCCCACCCGCCGCCGCAAGAAAAAGCAGTACCGCAAGCGTTCCAACCACAAACACTATTATGAGGACGCCTGGGTCGAGCAGTGGCGGTATCGGTATCTCACAAGTACCTATGACCTTGTTGTCAGCCCCATCGGTTACTGTCCTTTGTGCGGCAGGGTAAGCGCCCCAAACTATATCCTTGTCGGACTCACAAGCTCCAAAGACCCCCGATTTAAATCCTACCGCGACCGATGTGCGGCGGGACCTCAACCGGGCGATAAGGTATTCCGTACCCAAAAGCCTACTGCAGGCTCCGGATATGTGTTTATAGATGACATAAATTTGAACGACTACTATTTGAAGGAGTGATTTTATTGGCAAAATTCAAACCCGGCGACAAAGTCCGCATTACAGCATTCAAGTATGGTGTAAATCGGCACGATAATGGTGGCTTCAACATTGGCGACATAATCACCATTACAAATGTGCATGATTGGCCTTTTTGGCCATATTTTTACGATGTCGCAGAAACTGATGGTTATATCTTCTTTGAGGATGAACTCGAACCCGTCAAGGATGATACCTGCAATCATGATTGCTCAACCTATACCTGTCACGATGACACAATCACCATCAGTGCCGATATCCCGCTGAACGACAAAAAGGAAGCCCACCGTATTGTCCACGCCATGGTCAAAAAGGCATATCAGGATGCTGCCAAGCCTGTGCATAAGCACGAATCGTGGAGCAAAGCAGATATCACGCTGGCTCGTGATCTTACCGTGGCTCAGGCCGACCAGGTCATCCGCAGCGGCGGCGATCTGTACTGGCGTTATACCGCAAAGGAAAATGAAATCGAGGTCGTTGTTTATGAATCCCTCTCTGAGCATGACAACATCCGCCTCGGCCGTGCTGCGCCCCATCATTCGGACGATTATAATGAGTGGATCGGCAAATGCGTCTCTCTCTATAAAGCGTTGCACATGGATGTTCCTTCCTTCATCGCCCTCAAGAATATGGAGGGCTAACCCATGCGTGTTCTTCTCCTCTTTCGCGGCGCACCGGGCTGTGGTAAATCCACCTACATAAATGAACACGGCCTAGTAGATTACACGTTAAGCGCAGACACCATCCGCATGCAGTGCTCATCCCCCATTCTGGATACTGGTGGCGACTGGGCTATTAACCAGAAAAATGATAAAGTTGTCTGGGATATGCTGTTCCAGATGTTGGAACTTCGTATGCAGGCTGGCTGTCTTACCGTCATTGATGCCACAAACTCCAAAACTTCTGAGATGAACCGCTACAAGGCTATGGCAAAGCAGTATCGGTATCGAATCTATGTCATTGATATGACAACACTCCCTATTGCTGAGTGTAAGCGGCGCAACGCACAGCGTCCTCCTATCAAGCGCGTCCCGGAGGAAGTCATTGATAAAATGTACGCCCGGTTTCAGACGCAAAAGATCCCCGCCGGTATTCAGGTGCTCACCCCGGATAACGCGCTCAAAACGATTCGCTATTTCAAAACGGATCTCAACAGCTATAAAGCCATCCATGTCATCGGCGATATCCACGGCTGCTACACTGCACTGCAGTCGCTCATGGTTGAGATCAGCGGTTTGCAGGACGATTGCTATTACATCTTCTGCGGTGACTATATTGATCGCGGGCTTGAAAACGCCGAGACCGTGCAGTTCCTGCTCTCCATCATGGACAAATCCAATGTCACCCTGCTCGAGGGCAACCACGAGCGCTGGCTTTATGACTGGAGCCATGACCGCAAAGTAAAAAGCCCTGAGTTTGAAACCCGCACACGGCTGCAGCTGGAAAACGCCGGTATTGATAAAAAGCAGGTCAGCCGCCTGTATCAGCGCCTTGCCCAGTGCAGCTATTTTTCCTATCACGGCAAGGATTACTTTGTCTGCCACGGCGGTGTCTCCTATATTGATAAGATCGATCCGCTCGGTATCATCAGTATCCCCACCTTCCAGCTTATCCATGGCGTTGGCAAATACCCTGACCTTCCTGCCATTATCACAGCGTGGGAACCTACCGGCATTGTTCAGATCGCTGGGCACCGCAACATTCAGGACTTGCCGGTCATAAACGGCAACGGCAGCTATATCACACTGGAGCATCGTGTCGAGTTCGGCGGTTCTCTGCGTGCAGTAACCCTGTGCGGCGATGAAACCATTCCGCATGAAATCACAAACACAGTTTATCGCCCACTGGAGGATTATAATACATCCCAGAACGCCGATGCTTCCGTGCAGCTGCTTGTCTCCAACCTTCGCCGTGAGCGCGATGTCCGGGAAAGCAAGTTCGGTAATCTGTCCGCTTTCAACTTTACCTCCTCCGCATTCCGCAATGACCATTGGAACGCCATGACAACGGCTGCACGCGGTCTGTTTATCGACACTGCAAACAATAAGATCGCAGCGCGTGGCTATGAGAAGTTCTTCCGCATCGATGAGCTTGCCCGTGTATATGGCTTCTCTGGCAGCAGTATCGATTTTCTCAAAAGCCGCCTCGAGTTCCCTGTGCAGTGCTATCTCAAAGAGAATGGCTATCTCGGTATTCTCGGCTATGATGAAAGCAAGGATGATTTGCTTTTCTGCACCAAGGGCAGCATCAGCGGCGACTATGCTGACCATTTCAAGCAGCTGTTCCAAAAGAATGTCTGCGAAACCGACTCCCAGCGCTGGAATGAAATCAAGCAGTACCTTAAAGAGAACAACTGCACTATGCTGTTTGAAGTCATCGACCAACAGTTTGACCCGCATATCATTGAGTATGCAGACCCTCATCTTGTTCTGCTGGATGTTATCTATAATGAAATCGCGTTCAAAAAGCTGCCATATAACGCCATTGAAGGCGATGATCTTATCGGTATCAGCCAGCGGTTTGACCTGAACCTCAAAAAATATGTCAACCAGTTTATGGATTGGCAGCAGTTCTACGATTTCTATAGCAAAGCCTCTGCCCCAGACTACCAGTATGAAGGCAGTTATGTCGAGGGCTTTGTCTTTGAAGACGCCGCAGGCTTCATGACCAAGCTTAAAACCGACTATTACTCTTTCTGGAAGTATATGTGCAGTGTTGCCGCCAGCGTCCGCCGCTACGGTGCCGTCAAGAATACCGCGGCTCTTTCAGATACACAGTCCAACCTGTTCTATGGTTTCCTGCGCGATAAGTACGCCAGCGATGAAGCGTTCCGCGACTGGCACAATGAAAACGGCTATGACATCATCTCCTTGCGTAAAGCGTTTCTGTCAAGTCAGGAGGCCACACAATGAGCGGCAGCTATGACTTTTCTATCCGCATCAACAACTTTATGCAGTGCCAGTGTCTGCAGGCAGTCGCACAGGAATGTGCAGATGTCATCGTAATTGATTGCAACGGCAGTCATGCCAATGCAAAAAGTCTGCTCAGCCTTATGAGCCTTGACTATTCGCGCAAGGTTCGCATTATCACATCCACAGCCGAGGAGCTTTTTGCCCTGCGCAACGCTCTTCAGTTGAAATAAATTTCGGAGGTACATAATGTTTATCTGCAACAAATGTAAAAAGATCTTCCCTGATCTCGATGGTTATGGTATGCGTATCCAGTACACGTTCGGCTACGGATCCAAGCGCGATGGGGACTTGTTCGACCTGACCGTCTGTAATGAATGCGCTGATGCTGTCGCCGATGCAATCGTTAATGTCTGTGCCATCAGCCCTATCGCCAGCGTGGATTATGATGTTCTCTACGGCGAAGATTTTGCGCAGTCTGATGACGATATCGGTGATGAGGGGCATATTTTTTCTTAACTTTCACAACGCATATTTCAAGTATTCTGTAAAGGAGTAATTTATGGCAAAAAACAACACGATTCGTTTTTCTTTTATCGGCACGCCTGTCATCGCCAAGGATGGCATTCTGGACGAGATTGATTCCAAGCGCACAGGCGGCAAGATGTACCGCCTGCACTTCGGCATCAAGGTAGGCACCAGCACGGAGTTTGTCGGTCTGCTGGATTATCCCCGCGATACCCTCAAGCCTGTGGATGCAGACTTTAATTCTATCGAGGTTGCCTGGGCTGACCGTGAGGACCCGGATGTTCTCGCCAAGGTTGCCCGCTCCCGCCTATATCGCACCAATGTCGGCTGTGAGGATGGCAAGATCAAGAGCTTTATCTCCGGCTATGATTTCATCAAGTATCTGGCAGATGTTCTCCCCGGCAACGATAAGGACCTGACCGTCACGGGCACCTGCAAGGTTCGCTATGACAGCAAGGGTATCCTGCGTCGCAATTTGGATATTCAGGCCGTCTGGTATCGCCGCGATACTGAAAAGCCCCAGCTGGCCATGTCTGTTCCCCTCACCTACTGGAAGGACTGCGTCGATAAGTCTGACCTCAAGGAATCCGGCAAAATCTTTATCAACGGTTATGTCTCGCAGTACGCCACCAAGGAGGAGGGCGACAAGTTCCTGCCCTTCTGTGTCGTGTTCGACACCACTAAATATAACATGGAGATTCCCAAGCACAAGGCTCTGTATGACTTCAAGATGAAGTTTATTGATGTCAAGGAAAAGACACCCGCCACCATGATGTGGGATGTCCGTGTCGTCAACGGTGCCGAGGAAGTCGATTTTGACGAAAGCCAGCTGACTGATTTGCAGAAGATGCAGATCGAACTTGGCGATGCCACGTTGGATGATTTCCGCCCCCGCGGTCAGATTTACGGCAGTAAAGTCACAGAGCTACGCCTGAACAAGCCTATGCTGCGTGACGATTTTGCCGATGGTATGTTTGACACCGGCTATAAACTCTCCGAGTTCGAGGATAAAATTGCCGTCCCCGCTAAAGATGAAACCGTTGCCGATATGGAAAAGTCCGCCGCCAAGCCAGATTCCGCCAAGCCTCCATTCGAGGACGAGTTGGAGCTGTTCTGATAAATAGGGAGTCATATATGAAACATCTTGGTGACATTACCAAAATGAACGGCTTCAGCACCCCGCCTGTTGATGTGATTACATTCGGAAGTCCTTGTCAGGATCTTTCTATTGCCGGTAAACGCGCCGGTCTTTCAGGTGAACGAAGCGGTCTTTTTATGGAAGCCGTCCGCATTATCAAAGAAATGAGGGAAGCAACAAATGGAGAATACCCCAAATATGCCGTCTGGGAAAACGTTCCCGGAGCATTCAGCTCAAACAAAGGCGAGGACTTCCGAGCCGTCCTGGAAGAACTGGCACGAATCAAAGAAGCTGGCATTTCAATCCCTGGACCTGACAAAAGCAAATGGGCAAAAGCAGGACTTATCACAGGAAACGATTGGAGCATTGCGTGGCGAACTATGGATGCCCAGTATTGGGGTGTCCCCCAACGTCGATTGCGCATCTCGCTTGTCCTCGATCTTACAGGTGGGCGTGCCGGAGAAATACTATTTGAGCCGGAAAGCCTGCGAGGGCATTTTGCGCCGGGCGTCACGCCGGGGCAAGCAACTGCCGGAACTGTTGAAAACGGCGCTGGAACAGCATATCGAGCGTTCACTCTGAAAATCCGTTCTGGGTGTGAGGGCGGCGGCAAGGGTGCGTTGGTGCAGACCGAAAAGAGCGCAACTCTCTCCACCTTGCAAGACCAGACACTTTTTGCGGCCGAGCCACTTATCTATGATGCGCGGGGCAACGGCGACGGCACGACATCCCCTACCATGACCGGCGACCACAACAGCAGCGTCACCGACTATACAGCCATCACATTACGGGGTGATACCGTAGCAGGTGCGCTACTGGCCCGCGATTATAAAGGCGTAGGCAGGGAAGATTCTTTCGGTAGAGTAATCGCCCAGCCCATAGGTGCAGACCTATATAACGGTACTCTGACAGGTGATAAGGCTGTAACTCTGACGACTGCTACCGCGAAGGGCGGGACTAACACGGGGCCATCGGTGATTGAAAAAATCACCCGCTGGATTGTGCGGCGGCTGACCCCTACCGAGTGTGAGCGCCTGCAAGGCTATCCCGGTGGATGGACAGATCTTGGCGAATGGGTAGACAGCAAGGGTAAAGCCCACAAGGCTGCTGATACACCCCGATATAAGGCACTGGGCAACTCTATCGCCTTGCCGCAGTGGTACTACGTTCTCGGTGGTATTGCTGACCGTCTGCCGGATAATGCCACCCTCGGCAGTCTGTTCGATGGCATCGGCGGTTTCCCGTATGTGTGGGCAAAATTACATAACGACGATAAATCTCTTTGTGTTTGGGCCTCGGAAATCGAGGAATTCCCAATCGCAGTCACCAAAAAACAGTTTCCGGAAAATAATTCTTAAAGGAGTACATAGTTTATGGCAGGTGATTGATATATCGGCAATAAAAGACATTACAGACCAACGATTTGGGAAATTAATAGTTACAGGATACGATCACTCTAAAAGATGCAGAAATAGCACAAGCACAAGAACTTATTGGCTTTGCAAATGCGACTGTGGGAACACAAAAGTAGTATCAAAAGATTGTTTATGTGGAGGACATACAAAATCGTGTGGAAGATGTGTTTGCACGTATGACCTTGATTCTTTTGATTATGGTGTTTGCATAACAAGCTCAGGAAACCAATTTATATTTGACAAGGATGATTATAAAAAAATCAAGGATATATCATGGTTTTTTCATCATGATTATGTTGTTGGCTATAGCCCGGAATCCAATCACGAAACGTTGTATTTACATCGCGTGATTATGGGGCTTAAAGAAGGTCGTTATGAAAGCAATTTAATTGTTGATCATATAAATCATGACAAATCTGATAATCGAAAATCGAATTTGAGAATTGTCACAAGTAGCCAAAATAACATAAACCGAAAGCGATTAAGCTCTAATACTTCTGGGAAAACAGGCGTATTTCAGCGTGGCGATTCTGGCAAATGGCGTGCCTTTATAAATGTAAATAAAAAGAAAATCAATCTTGGAACATTTGCTGATTTTGATGAGGCCGTAAAGCCAGAAAAGAAGCTGAACTTAAATACTTCGGTTCATATTCTTACGACAATTCAATGAAATTACATAAGGAGTTTAATTAAATGGCATTTAAGATGAATAAAATCAAAGCATCGCTGAATAGCTATCCCCAGTTTTGTCTGATGGGAACCCCGAAAATCGGGAAAACCACCTTTTTCCGCGACCTTGTTTTATACGAGTACAAAGATCCCTCCAAGGGTCTGCTGATTTCCTGCGGCAGTGAGGAAGGCTACCATGCTCTGGATCAGCTGCAGGTTGCCGTTGCGTCCAGTTGGTCTGGCGAATATGACGAGGATACGGATTCTCAGGGTTTGGTCAGTATCATTGATGAGGTTATTGACACCCGCAAAGAGACTGGTATTCAGATTGTTGCGTTTGACACCTTAGACACCATGGCCGACCTGGCAGAGGCGGAGGTCTGCCGTCTGTGGGCGCGTGAAGCGAAAATTCCTATCAAAAATGTCACCATCAACTCTGCTTTTGGCGGCTATGGCAAGGGCCTCGATAAGGAAATCGATTTGATTCTGGAACAGATTGCCCGTCTGCGTGCTGTTGGTATTGCTGTGTTTATCCTGTCTCACACCAAGCTGAAGGAAAAGTCCGATATGTATTCCGGTGAAAAGTACGAGCAGATCACCAACAACCTGCAGAACAAGCTGTTTACTGCAGTTGAATCCGGAGCACAGATGGTATGTACCGCCATTATGGAGCGCGACATCCAGAACGGCAAAATCACCAACGAGCGCCGCCGTTTGTATCTGGTCCGTACCAGTCAGGTAGATGCCGGTTGTCGTTTCCCCGGCATGCCGGAATCTATTGAATTCACCCCGGAAGCTTTTATGAATGCATTCCGTCAGGGCGTCAAAAATGCCATGTTCACCAAGCCTAAAACTGATGAGCAGATCGATGATCAGGTCAAAAAGGAAAACGCGGCCATTGAGAAAAAGGCTGACAAAGCAACAGTGCGCGATCAGGAAGCACGCGAAGCTGACAACGCAGAGACACATCGCGCCGATTATATTGCCGCTATTCAGGCAGGCTTCTCCAATGCCTCTGACGACACAAAAGCAAAGGCAAAAGAAATGCTGTCCGCTGCCGGTGTTGCCAAGTTCTCTGATCCTGAGCTTGATATTTTTGTCCTCAAGAAGATCGCTTCTCTCTTCGTATAAGGCAGGCAGCGCATGGCAAAAACAACCGCACCAAAAGGCCGCCGCGTCAAGTGCCAGGCAACCGGTGTATGGGGCACGACCCTCATCTACTATAAAGCCCCGGACGGCCACTGGTATCAGGACGAAGCAACCTATCAGGACAAGCTCCATAAGGCTGCCATGCATAAACAGGTCATCGCCGCACTCGCCGATGTTATGATGTTCGATCCATCAATGGCGTTCCCTACCATCATCCCCAAAAAACTCAAGGAACTCAGTTTCTATGACGATGAAATCATTCTCGCAACGATTGAGCAATGCCGGGATAAGATCGGGTACGCCATGCGCACCAAAGAGTTTTCAAGCGAGTACGGCCGCGCCGCTTATGTCATGGCTATTATCAAAAACAATATCAACGATGTCTATAAGGCGGCAAAATCCAACGCCGTCGTACAGCACAAGCAGGAAGCAAAAGCGCAGCAGGTCCCCATTTTACAAGATCTCGGTTTTGGGGCAAATACGCAGGATCACCACGCACACAGGGATATTTCAGACTTCCTGTTTGACGATGAGCAGGAATGAGGTGATTTTCTATCGAATTACAAGAAATTTTAAACAAAATCAATGCAGACCGTGAACAGGTCGAAGCCCCATTCGTCTTCTGCCTCTGGAAAGACCCCTACCTTTATGATGAATACGACCGTGTCAATACCGGTACGGATGAAACCATCCAGACTGATGATTCTAAATTCTACTTTGCTCTTGGCCGCGCCCTGTATGAGCAGGGCTACCGCAACTTTGACGCGATCACGCTCAACGCCTACCTCAAAGATAAGGATGAAACCCGCAAAGAGTTTGATAAACGCGGCGGCTATCGTGAGGTCGAAGCGCTCAAATCGCTCATCAACCCGGATAACGTCGATGGCTATTTTGATAAGGTCGTCAAGCTGAATCTGCTGTCCGACCTCGCCCGCCAGTTCTTCAAAAATTTTTCCAATACGTCGCGGTTCGATAAGATGTCAAACGCCGAAGTCTATGACTTCTTTGACTATCAACTCAACACCATTTCCATCAACACCGCTAAGGATATGAAGGTGGAAGACGTCTGGTTCGATGATGCTTTTGTCGATGAACTCAATAAGGGCGAAGCGGTCGGTCTCAACTACGGCAAAAACTGTCCGCGCCTCAATTACCTGACTCTGGGTGTCCCGCTGGGCGACCTTACCATGCTCGGCGGTTTCTCCGGCACAGGCAAGACCAGCTTTGTGTTTGAAAACATGATCCTTGTCATGGCCGAGGCCGGAATCAAGTGCTGCATTATCTCCAACGAGATGCAAGTCCGTGCCTATAAACAGTTGCTGGCTGTACATATTCTTACCAAGGATCTGGACTATTGGAAAATCACCCGCAAGCATCTCAAGACCGGCAATTTCACCGACGAACAGAACGAAATGCTGCACAAGGCTGCCAAAATCAGCCAGGAAAAGTATAAAAACATCAAGTTCGTCAAGATGTTCGATAACGATACTTCCCGCGTTGTCAAAACGATCCGCAAGTATTCCAAGCTTGGTTTCCAGATGTTCCTCTGGGATACAATGAAATCTGACGATGATGTCAGCATGGAAATGTACCGCCAGCTGCTCGTTGCCTCCCGCAAGGTGTTCCAGGCTGCCAGCCGCGAGAATGTTGCGGTCGTCTGTACTTACCAGTTAGCTCTCTACCTCTTGAATCAGCGGTATCTGGACGCCAACTGCCTGTCCAACGGTAAACAGATCAAGGAAGTCTTTTCCGAAATGATTTATATCCGCCCTCTCTGGGAGGACGAGTATACCGGCGAACGCTATGACTGTAAAGCCTACACCCGCGGCAAAAATTCCGATGGTAGCTGGGAAAAGTTTACCACTCCCATCACGCTTGACAAAACCAAAAAGTATATCGTCGCCTTTCTCGACAAGACCCGCAATGATGAAGATAAGCAACAGGTTTTGTACGAGGCTAATCTCACCTGGAATAACTGGCGCGAGGTAGGCTTCTGCACGATCCGCAACGAACACGTTCAAACCACACGCTAAAGGGGGTGCTGCCACTATGAACGCGGCACTTCTGCAGCAGCATCTCTCCGGCAATTCCGATGCTCTTTTCCGTATCCTGGAAACGCTGGAATTTCAGCACATCAATCTCAATAACGCAAAAACACAGTTCCGCTTTTCCCGCCTGGAAGATTCCAACCCCACCAGTATGATGCTGGATGTCAACACCCTGCGCTACTACTGCTTTTCCACCAACGGCAAAGGCAATCTGTTCACCCTCATTATGGATCGTATCCATTGTACCTTTCCGCAAAGTCTGCAATTCGTGGCAAATATCCTGGACCTGGATACCTCTGATTTTAATGTTCAGGTCACTTATCCCTTCCATGGATTCTATCGGAAACTCCTGCCAGACCGTGACGATGATTTTACCCTGCCCACGATCCAGGAAAGCACACTTGACCCTTACTTAGGCAAATTCAACACGATGTTCTTTCAGGATGGTATCGATTATAAAACACAGGAACTGTTCCAAGTCGGCTACGATGAAGAATCCAGCCGCATCACCATCCCGGAGCGGGACTTTAACGGCAACCTTGTCGGCATTATGGGGCGCAGCAATGACCCCGCCTGCAAGCACGAGGAACGCTGGTTGCCCCTTGTCCCCTGCTCCCGCAGCAAGACACTGTTCGGCTTACAGCAGAACTATCACAACATCATCGACCGCGGTAATGTGTTCCTGTTCGAGAGCGAAAAAGCCCCCATGCAGGCGCGGTCGTTTGGATGTAGGCTGGCACTCGGCCTCTGTGGCTGTCATGTCTCCTATGCGCAGGCAACTATGATTTCGTCCATGCAGCCCAAAAATGTGGTGCTGGCTCTGGATGAAGGCTTGGAGGAAGAAGCCGTGCGCGAGGAGGCCAAAAAACTCGTGCAGGATAACATCATCGTCAAAACCAAGGTCGGCTATGTGTGGGATGCTGATGGCAACATAATCCCCAAAGGCAGCAAACTCAACGCCGCCGACCTCGGCGTAGACGCTTATAAACAAATCATGAAAACGAAAGTGAGGTGGCTGACATAGCCGAACGTGCAAGAGACCCCCGCCTGCAAGCCCTATATGACGAAGGGGTCAATGTCTATAGCTTTTCCAAGCTTGGAACCATCAATTCTTGTTTATTTTCAGCCTGGCGCACTTACATATTACATGACCGCGGCAGCGGCTCAGTTTACACGGAGTTAGGTACCGCATCGCACCAGGCTATCGAAGACTTTATCGAGGGCAAAATCGATAAGAACGGTATGCTCCCCATCTTTGAATCCGGTATTGAGCAGTGCGAAATGCTCGGGTTTGACTTTCCGAAAGACTTCAAAGGCGGAAATTCAATCCGCAACCGGTATTTGGCAGACCTAAAGAATTGTTTTCAAACATTCACGATGCCAAAAGGAAAATTCACGGTCGAGGAACTGCTGATCCTGCGCGTCAGCCCCACCAGGGCTATGCAGGGCTATTCCGACCTGCTGCGCTGGAACAATGATGGTACAGTTACCGTTCTGGACATCAAGTCATCCAGTGATTATGCCCAGAAAGACCTTCTCGAGCATGGCCGTCAGCTTACGATCTACGGCATGGCGTTAGAGCAGGCCGGGTACAAGGTCAAATCCACCGCCTGGATCATGCTCAAGTATGTTGTCATCAAGTACGACTGGTACGCCACACGGCGCAGTAAAAACAAGACCCCGCTCACCCGCATCGTCAATCGCTCCAAGATCTATGACACTATCAAGGACGCTGTCGAAGCTACTTGTCACGAGACTGGCATGGACGAAATGGATATCGAAATCGCCATGATGGATTTCGCCAAGACGAACATTCTGGGCGATCTGTTCCCGGCTGAGGTCAAGGCAAAGTTCTCCATCAAGCCCTATGTGCGGGAATATCCCTATACCAAAGAGCTTCAAGACGAAGCACTAGATTACATCAATAATACTGCCGACATCTACGAGAGCCTGCCGCATGACAAAGACCACCCGTGGGAGCCGTGCGAGATTACGAAGGAAAACCAGTTTTTCTGTGGGCAACTTTGTAATCACAGAAAGACCTGCCCATACATCAAAGATTATTATGACCGCACTATGTTTAATAATTGTGATTCTGACGACGATTTGTTTTGATGGGAGGTGTGATATACGGGGAAAGTAATAGATTTATCTGGTCAAAAGTTTGGACGCTGGAATGTTATAAGGCTTTTGCCAGAAAAAGCAAAATGTCATAGTACTCTTTATGACTGCATATGTGACTGTCAATTATCAAAGCCGGAATATGAACGCGAACATCATATTGTTTTGCGTACCAGCTTGACATCGGGACGTTCTACTTCTTGTGGTTGCTATTTTAAGGAAATAATGCATAAACAGATTGGCACGCATAAAAAATCTAATAAATATGATTTAGATTCTTATGCATACGGAATAGGTTATGCATCAAATAATAATGATTTCTTTATGTTTGATAAGGAAGACTATGATTTGTTGAAACAGTGTACATGGTATTCAATGAAATATAAATATATGCGCACAAACATTAGTACAAAAAGTAATGATAAAGGTACTGTTTCTAAAAAAATGGTATTGATGCACCAATATATAATGCATGAACATGGTTTATTAACATCTAAAAATCAAATTGTTGATCATATAAACGGGAACCCATTTGATAATCGAAAGGAAAACTTACGAGTTGCAACAATGTCGCAAAATAAAATGAACAGCAAAATGTACAAAAACAATACAACTGGGTGTAAAGGCGTTACATTTCATAAACAATCAGGGAAATATGTTGCATCCATAAGTGTAGATAAAAAGTATATTCGCATTGGAACATTTAGCTCTTTTGAAGATGCAAAAGCAGCACGGTTAAAAGCAGAGCAGAAATATTTCAAGCAATATGCTAGAGATGAAAAATATTTAAATAATGGATGTTTAGATGTTCCGCAAATTAGTACCACACAATCCAAAAAGGACGAGGAGGATCTGTTCTGAATGTTCTGTGATATGGATGATATGTATTTCACCAATCCAAACGAGGCCAATAGTATCATCGACGAAGCTACAGACCGCCTTCGCGATCTCATCAAGGATGACGTTAAGTGCGTGATCGATGAGTACAACAAGGCCCTGCGCGAAAAAGACAATCTGAAAAGTGACATCGCCCGCCTCAACTGGGAAAAGCAGCGTATTGAGGATGATATTGAAGCGGTTAAGGCTAAAGCGGAGGATGTGAAGAACAACTATATTCCATCTGTTTACATCAATAAATTTGTCAGCAAGCGTACAGACGGATATGGTCCAGGCGATAAAGTTTGGGCTGTTATACGTGATTTCAATTCGCACCCATGCACATTCTGCAGTGTCACCGGGTATGTCTCTGCCAAGATGGACGATGGAACAGAATTTAGAGCCATTTGTCCAAAGTGTAATGGCAGGAAAACGGTAGATGATAACAAATATTATGTCTCGCCTGACAAAATTGAATATGTAGATATGAAACTCCATTTTACAGAAAACGAAGTTTCCGAAAACTGCTGGGAGCCTTTGTCAATCGTTTTGGCTAAAGCTGGAAGTATCAACCCTGAGAGACTTTTTAGGACCGAGGCCGAGGCCCAGGCAGAGATGCACGAATTAAATAAAGAACTGTTGGGGGCAAACTGATGGCTAAGGTCAAAGAGTCTATCTCTCGTCAAGAACTCATGGACATGATTGAGGATTATGCTCTACGTAATAATTCCAGTAGTTTACAAGAGTTCGTGGATTACATGCATATAAGGCTTCGCGTTGAGGAAGCTATAGAATATGCCATCCAACGCAGCATGATTGACGGACGCACCTGCCATCCGTTCATCGGCAAAATCGCCAACGGCTACATTCAGGACTTTCGCCACAGCTGGCCGTTTCAAGATGGAGGTGAATTTTATTCAAAACTACCATAAGCACACCTGCTGTTCCAACATCTATACACCAGACTCCCCTGCTACCTACGAACAATACGCCAAACGCGCAGTTGAACTTGGTCACAAAATTCTCTGCTCCCTTGAGCATGGTTGGCAAGGTAAATACCATGAATGCCGAGAAATCGCTATCAAGTATGGCCTCAAATTCATCTTCGGCACAGAAGCATACTGGGTCAAAGACCGATATGAGAAAGACCGTACCAACTGTCATATCGTCCTGCTTGCCAAAAACGAGAACGGCCGCGAATGGATCAATGAAGTTCTGTCCACCGCAAACGAGGATGGCTATTACTACCGCCCGCGTCTGGATGAAGAACTTCTGTTCTCGCTGCCTCCTGACGATGTATTTGTCACATCTGCCTGTGTTGCTTTCTGGCATTATGAGCCTGAGTATATCGAGCAACTGGTCTGCAAGCTGCATGACTATTTCAAGGATAACTTCATGCTTGAAATCCAGGCACACAATACCGACAAGCAAAAGCAACTGAACGCTCGTATACTGAAGCTTTCTAAAAAGTACGGTATTCAGATGATCGTCGGCCTCGACAGTCACTACATATATCCCGAGCAGGCAGTTGAGCGTGACGAGCTTCTTGCTGCCAGCGGCACACATTATGATGACGAAGATGGCTGGTATATGGATTACCCCGATGATGACACTATTTGTCAGCGCTTTACGGAACAAGGTGTTATCCCCGCAGATGAAGTCAAAAAAGCAATGCAAAATACAGACCTGATTTGCGACTTTGAGGACTACCAAAGCGAGGTTTTTGAAACCAACCGTAAGCTCCCCTCCATCTACCCGGATAAAACACCGGAAGAAAAATTCAAAATCTATAATCATCTCATCAGCCAAAAGTTCAAAGAGTATATGAAGCATATCCCGCCAGAGGATTATCAGCGATACTACGATGGTGTCAAAATGGAGGTTTACACCTACAAAGACACCGGCATGATTGATTATCCTCTGATGGATTACGAGATCGTCAAGCGTGGTATTCAGTATGGTGGCATTATTACCAACACAGGCCGTGGTTCTGCTGTCAGCTACTTTACAAATACTCTTTGTGGCTTCAGTAAAGTTGATCGTTTCAAGTCTCCCATTAAACTTTATCCAGAGCGTTTTTTGTCCACGACTCGCATTATTCAAACCAACTCCCTGCCGGACATCGATCAGAACATCAACCGGCAAGAGCCTTTTGAACGGGCACAGCGCGAAATTCTTGGTGAGGATCATGCGTATCCTATGATTGCTTTTGGCACATTGAAGAAAAAAGCTGCATTTAAGCTCTATGCTAGAGCAAAAAAACTAGACTTCAATATTGCTAATAAAATCAGCGACCAAATCGACAAGTACGATATGGCGCTGAAATATGCAGATGACGATGAAAAAGATGAAATCAACATTTACGATTTTGTAGACCGTGAATATCAATCCTACGTCAAAAAGAGTGAGGTTTATTGGGGGCTTATTTCTTCAAAATCGAAAGCTCCATGTGCCTATATGCTTTATCAGGGCAGTATCCGGCGTCAAATTGGCCTCATCAAATGCAAAAGTGATACGACGAAAAAAGAATACATCACGACCGTAGTTGATGGCGCTGTGGCTGAAAAATACAAGTTTCTAAAAAATGACTGGCTTATCGTTGACACAGTAGCTCTTACAGATGCAATTTTCAAACGTATTGGTATGGAACCTTTGACTGTCGATGAATTATCAGAATCCGTTAAAGACAATCAACAGGTTTGGGACATCTATGCAAAAGGTCTTACTTGCGGTGTCAATCAGTGCGAACGCGCATCTACTACACAAAAACTGATGAGGTATAAACCCAAAAATGTATCAGAGCTTGCAAATTTTATTGCAGCTATTCGTCCCGGCTTTAAATCTATGTACTCCAAGTTTGAAAGTCGAAAGCCGTTTTCTTATGGCATTCCGGCATTGGACAACATATTGCAAACAGAAGAATTTCCCTACAGCTTTATTTTAACACAGGAACAGCTCATGTCTGTTCTTCATTTTGCAGGATTTCCCATGGACCGTTGTTACGGCATTATCAAAGACATTGCCAAAAAACATCCAGAAAAAGTTCGCCCTTTGAAAAGTCAATTCATTGATGGTATGTGTAAGAACCTTGCCGGTCAATGTCCTCAAGGTAAAACACCAGAAGAAGTATCCGGTGAGATATGGCAAATCATCAGTGATGCGACGGCCTATTCATTTAATGCCAGCCATAGCTGCTGTATGGCCTATGATTCCCTCTATAACGCCTGGCAAAAGAGCACCCATCCATTCGAGTTCTATGAGGTCTGTCTACAACATTTCTCCAACAAGGGCAAAAAGGAAAAAGTCTCCGCCCTCAAGGCTGAAATGCTTCGCGGCTTCAATATTCACGAGGGGCCTATCCAGTGGGGGCATGATAACCGCAAGTTCACGGCGGATAAAGAACATCACGCCATTGACCCCTCTCTGGTTTCCATCAAGGGTCTGAGCCAAGGCTGTGCTAACGACTTGTACGCCATGTACCAGTCCGGCAAATATCATGATTTCTACACACTCTGGAAGGATATGTCCCATACGCGCAGTCTGAACTCTGCCAAGATCGAAACACTGGTGCTGCTGGACTATTTCAAGCCATTCGCTGGTGGCAATAAAATCCTCAAATTTATCGTAGCCTGCGATGCCTTGTATAAGCGCACGCAATTTCCCAAGGACACTGACTCTCCGTATATCGAACACATAAAAAAGTGCTCCACAACGACGGACAAGCTCAAGACCTATAAGGATTTTGACTACGATAAAGCTCTGAGAGAGATTTGGGATAGTCTGCCCGATGAACCGCTGACAATTTCTCAACAGCTCAAGGCACAAAAAGAATATCTCGGCTACCTCCAGTACGCCAACCCACGCCTCGCTACCACCTACCACTACGTTCTCTCCATCGACGGTAAATACAAAAACAAAAACATCACCCTCTATCGCCTGTGCGATGGCGAGACCATGACCTATAAGATCCGTCCCCGCACCATCGACGATAACCCAGTCGAACCCGGCGAGATCATCAAGGTGCTCGACACACACACCGAGGGCAAATGGAGCAAAGACGGCGACCAGTGGGTACAGTCCACAACAGACTTCAACGACTTTCTTACGAAATATTCCCATGTGAGGTGATTCAAATTCTAAATACCATCTTACTTTTCTTAGAGCTTTTCTCCTTTCCCACCGCCATGCTCATCAGTTTCCGGACTGACAATAAATATGTAGAGATTGGTATGCTCAGCTATCTGCTGTTCTTGCTGTTTATCATACGCTATCAGCTGGAGAACTTCCAGCCTATCATCTGATGGAGGTGATTTTATCGAAGCAAATTTTGTAAAGTCCACGTTGGATACCTTCACGATCCTCGTGGACAGCCGTGAACAGGACACGCTCAAGTATCATCAGCGGCTGGCTCGGTTCAGCTGTCCCATTCTGCGCACCAAGCTTGATTTGGGCGATTACTCCGCACAGGTCACACTACCAAGCGGCGTCCCATTCAGCCTGGCAGATAAAGCAGCGATTGAAAGAAAAATGTCCCTGGATGAGACCGCAAATTGTTACACTACCAGCCGTGACCGCTTTAAGCGCGAATTCGAGCGTGCTCGTGCCAAGAACGCTAAGGTCTACCTACTTATCGAGCAAGCCTCATGGGAGAAAGCTTATAACGGCTATTACCGCAGTCAGATGAAACCCCAGGCTCTTGTTGCCAGCATGACTACATGGATGGCGCGCTACGATACCCCCATCGTCATGTGTAACGCAGAAACATCAGGGCAGTTAATATACGATATTCTTTACCGCGAAATGAAAGAAGCTCTGATCAATCTATGAGCACACCCTTCAA
>ERZ1034920.976-NODE-976-length-19734-cov-4.945272_pt1 | contig 19734 bp, 9 predicted proteins | sample MGYA00520688_ERZ1034920 | MGnify/ENA primary metagenome ERZ1034920 (study PRJEB33766, sample SAMN09781785) | gut metagenome | biome: gut microbiome | host: Homo sapiens | place: Madagascar | study: EMG produced TPA metagenomics assembly of the PRJNA485056 data set...
ACTTCTTATGGTTGTGTCCCCTCCCGCGAGCAAGCCCCGCAATGGTCATTGTCAGGCTGACAACCGCGGCAAGCGCCACCGCCAACGTCAACGCAGCATCGCCCGTCTTCGCTGTCGTGGAAACCGATACGTCACCCGAAGTACCACTTGAAACATTCCCTGCACTCGGCGAAACAACGCGCCCGGCATTAGGGTCGGCATCGCCATTAGAGTCCAACGGCTTATCGCCTGCATCCGAACCCATCTCGTCGTTAGCTGAGTTATCGGGCACAACTACGCACCTATTGGTGAACGTGAAGGCGGTGGATGCGGTGAAGGGGGATTCCAAGCATACAACAGTGAGCTTCCCTTTCCCATCATCGGTGACCTTGAACCTCACCGTTTTCGTTTCGGGATCATTCACCACACCCGGCACCGATCCTCTTTCGGTGACTTTGTATTTGAACACATGGGAGCGAGACCATCCTGCTTTTTCCGCAGAATCAGAATCAACATCCAGGGCTTTATTCAGATCTTGGAGGGAAAACGTTATAAACCCAAACTCAATTCGTCCCCATTGCCCGTTTCCGGCATCCGTCGATTCGGGCATAGGCGCTGCTATATCCTTTGTCGATATAGCGAATCGAAACTTTCCCTCGATATCAACAAGCGAGGCTCCTTCTTCCACCTGCAAATCCTTCGTTCCCGCCAAAAACACAGTGACGGGCTCTCCCGTGGAATACGTATTATCGAAGCGCAGTTCGTTCGCCGTCTGGAAGCTTGCCGAAAGCGCCCCGTTCCCCTCATCTTTAACCGTTACAACCAAAGAAACAGGGTCGGTATGCGGCGTTACGCCCACTTCGCTCAATCCGCTGGTCTTCTCATGCACCAGGTAGTACACAATCCAGGCCGGAACGCCATCTATCGTTGTTTTCTCGGCAATACCGTTTTGAGCCAATTCATCGAGCGAAGTAACAGTAAAACTCAACTTGCCGAAATCAATTGTTCCATCAGCTTCATTTTTCGCCGAAAGCAAATCATCGCGGCCATTTGCGTACTTTACGCCAAAGTCGAACTCGCCAGCATGGAGTGGACGCCCATCGATTTTCACGGTACCCACAATTGCATCGGTTTCACACGATGCTTCGTTTGCATTGGCAGCAGAAGCATTTTCGCTATCCGCAAATGCAAAGCTTCCGCTAAAACACACGCACAAAAGAGCAAAAACCATTGCCAGTATCAACTGCATCCGCTTCATTTTCCGCATTCCAATCTTTCGTACGGCCTAGCAGACAAGGCTTTTATGCGATGGTCTAGCCCGATAGGTGAAACAATGCTTTATTCATTATCCCATGAAATGGCATAAGTGCCAAAGTATTGGGTTAAAACCCGTTGTTTTTGGATTAGAGACCAATTTCGAGCTGCAAACAGAAGTAAAGCGGGAGGGGTGGCATCAGCACACACCGCAAAAAAGAAATCCCCTGGACCATAAGGACCAAGGAATTTCTAGGTATCCAAAGGGGCGTCCACTTTGGACGGAGAATCTTATTCGTGGATATTAGACCCAAACAAATAACTTCCGAGTTATGACCCCCGGCACCTTTTCCCGCCCAACAAAAAGCCTCGCTTGCGTGATTGATCGCAAGCGAGGCTCTATCATTGTTCGCTATGGCCAAATGGGAAAACGGTACCTGTCCCTATATCCCCACTACCTCTTAGCGTGCTTGCCCTTCTTGCGACGGGAAACCACGGCCACAGCAGCAGCCGCAGCAGCCACCGCAGCGGCCACGCCAGCAATCACCAACAAGTAATCGCCGGTCTTAGCGGAACCGGAAACCAGCGCCTCAACAACGGAGGCAGGGCCATCGCCAGGAGATGCCGGGGCTTCAGGTGCGTTGTACGTATTGGTGAACACGGGGGCATTTCCACCCTCGTAAGCTACCGTGGCAACCAGGCTGCCTTCGCCGTTATCTTCAACGGTAACGGTAACCGCGTACTCCGATTCGTCGTACGTCACATCAGATTCGTCGCCCTTCACTTCCGCAATGGTGTACTGGTAGGTGCCAGGCTCGCTGTAGCCAATGGCAGGGAACACTACCATACCGTTCGCATCGTTGGTTGCGGTAACCTGCTCGCCGCCTTCGTCCGTAAGAACGAAGGTGAACTCTTCGGCATCAAGGCTCTTGCCGTTGAGCACCTTCGAGGCACCCAGCGTCACCGAGGTAGCTGCCGGTGTGTACGAATTGGTGAACCCAACCGTATTCGCATCGTTATCCACCTTGTGAGCCACCGACAGCGTGCCGTTGCCATTGTCGGTTACGGTCGTGGTAACGGCGAATGTGCTGCCGTCATACTGAACGCCCGCCTTCTGGCTGCCGCCACCTACTTCGCACAACGTGTAGTTATAGGTACCCGGCTTGGTGTAGGTAATCGAGCGCAGCGTCACCTTGCCCGAAGCGTCATTGGTGCCCGTTGCCACCACCTTGGTGCCGTCGAGCAGCTGGAACTCAAATTCACCTGCTTTCATATCGCGACCCGTAAGGTTCTTCGTTACCGTAACCTGATCGGTCACACTGGAATCAACCGGCTGTACCGAATACGTATTGGTGAACGTGAACGCCGCAGCAGAGTCGTTGCCCACACGCTGTACCGTCAGTTTTCCGTTGCCGTCGTCGGTCACCTTGAAGCTCACGGTCTTCGTCTCGGTGTCGTTGGTTACGCCATCGGCAGAGCCGCTTTCCGTCACCTTGTAGGTGAAGGTATGCGAACGGACAACGCCAGCCCTTGTGGCAGGCTCGTCGCTTTGAGCAGATGCCTGGTCGGCATCTTCGGCGCCAGCAACCTTATTTGCAGCCGTCGAAACGGAAGCTGCGCCCGTGCCTTCACCCGTCACTACTGCAGCGCCCTGGCCCTGCTCGGCGCCATCAGAAGCTGCCGCGTTGCCCTGCTCTTCGCTATCGGCACCTGCAGCACTTCCCTGATCGGACGCACTCTGGCCAGCAGTATCGGCTGCGTGCGTGCTATTCGTGCCCAAAGCCTTGTTCAGGTCATCAAGCGTAAACTTGATATTGCCAAAATCAACGTTGCCATTGGCATCATTGGTCGCCGTAGTGTGCTCAGGCATAGGAGCCGCAGCATCATCGGACGTCACCGTGAAGGTGAACTTGCCTTCGATGCTTGCAGGGGTCAGGCCAGCATCAGACTTCAGATCCTTCACGCCAGAAAGACCAACCGAAACCGGGCCGCCCGTGGAATAAACATTCTGGAACTTCAGCCCGTTGCCCGTATTAGCCGTTGCGGTAAGCGTTCCGTCGCCGTTATCCACAACCGTCACCGTGAAAGAAATCAGCTCCGTCTGAACAGATACGCCGCGTGGCAAGCTATCGGTCTTTTCGCATGCCGCATAGGAAATATTCCATGCAGGCTTGCCATCCTTCACATCCTTTTTGGCATGGCCATCCGCTACCAGCTTGGCAAGGGTTTCGGTGGTGTAGCTGAGCTTACCGAAGTCGATAGAGCCATCAGCTTTATTGCTTGCCGTAAGCAGGTCGTCGCCGCCCGCAGCGTACCTAACCGCGAAGCTGAATTCGCCCTCGGTAAGGTCACGGCCAGTCAGGCTCTTGGTAGCAGTAATGCCAACTTCACCCGAAGCTGCATAGCTGTTGTTGAAAGGCACAACTGCCTTTTCCTGCGTACCAACGGCATCGCTGCTGTACGCATAAGTCTTGGTGCCCTCAGGGCCACCGGAAACAACCGTGGTTGCCTTCAGCGTGCCATTTGCGGTATCGCCCTCAACGGTAATCGTTACCGTGCGTTCTGCCGTGTCGTAGGTGTAGCCACCAGGCGCCGTGCCTTGCTCAACCACCTTATAGCTGTAGGTTTCACCCGCGTCTCGCTGCGTTAGCACTACATCGCCAGTCAACGCAGACTTCGTAACCTGCACTCCATCGCTAGCCGCAGGCATCGAAACCTCACGGCCGCCCTCTGGCAAGCCGAGCAGGCCTGCCGACGCCTCATCATTGGGCGTGATCTTAATGGTGAACTGACCGTCAGTCATATCGCGACCAGTCAGCGTCTTGGCAAGGTTCAAGCCACCCGCTGCCGTGTAGTTCAACTCAGCGGAATAGCGGTTCACAAACGTGCCATTCTGCGTGGTGGCAGACGCAACCAGCTTGCCCTGGCCATTGTCGCTTACCGTTACCTCGATAATGGCTCTATTGTCGCTGTACTGAATACCAGGCAGATTACCGGCGTTTTCAGTTACCTCGTAGGTAAAGGTGCGCTTATGACCAGGAGCATCCTTCACCATATCGGACGTAAACTCAATCTGGCCAAAGTCGAACGATACCGAATCGCCATCCTTCGAATTGGGCGACTTCACCGTTGCGGAAGACACTTCGTTACCATCGCGCTTAGGCATCGGCGCGCCGTCAAGCGCGGTGATGGTGAAGTCGAAGGAATCGCTGTTAAGCCAGTCGCGGCCCTGCAGGATCTTGTTCAGCTGAGCATTTGCCGTATCGAACGAAACATTCTGAGCGCGGTACTTGTTGGCGAAGGAAACTACGTTGGCTTCCTGGCCGTCGACCTTGGTGGTTGTCGTCAGCTGGCCGTTGCCGTCGTCGGCAACATCGATGGTCACAACATGGTTTGCCCCGTCGTAGCACAGGCCTGTAGCCTCAACGTACCAAAGCCCTGTTGCCTGGTCCTGAACTGCTCCATTGGGAATTTCTTCCTTAACCGTGAACTCGAAGTGCTTACCATTGTCCGCCTGAGTGAACGTGTGTCCCGAAAGCTTTGTCATCACATCGGCAATGCCCTCGGCGCGATCATTCGGGTTGGTGAACTGCTTGTCGCTGTCAGCAAGAAGTGCCGCAGAAGCAGGGTCTTTGCCTTCAATAACGAAGTTGAATTCTCCAGCCTTCATGTCGCGGCCGGTCAAAGTCTTTTCAACCTGAATACCGTTATACGTGCTGCTCGTTGCGTACTTGTTGGTGAACGCTACCGCACCATTGGGGTAGGTCACCTCGGCCTTGAGTGTGCCGCTATGGTCGTCAGCCACCGTTACCTTCACCGTCTTGGTGCTGCGATCGAACTGCATGCCGTTTCCGTCGGTAGCAGGAACCGCCTCACCGTTCCACTTGGTCTCATTCACGTTAAAGGTGTATTCGCCCGGCTTGGTAAAGGTCATCTCATCGAAGCTGAAGCCCTTCGCTTCATCGGCCTGAGCGCCCGATACAGTTGCCGCACTGGGCATCTTTACAGTGCCAGCGTCTACCGCGTTCTGGGTGGCTGCATCGGCAGCAGAAAGCTCGAATCCGAAGGTTTCGTTAGCTGCCATGTCGCGGCCCGTCAAAGTCTTGGAGCCGTCAATGACAGCCGTCGCAGCGGCGGGCGCATAGCTGTTGCTGAAGCGGAACATGGGCGTATTGCCTTCGCCCGGGGCAGCGGCGAGGAGATTGTTGCTGTACTTGGTGTCCAACACAAGCGTACCGTTGTCGTTCTTAAGAGTTACCTCGACAGTCCAAATTGTCGGGTCATATGTTACGCCTGCTGAGTCAAAGTTCGGGTCAGCGAGGGCATCCTCCACGGAGCGCCACTTATCGCCAACCTTTACTACTTCTATGATCTTGTAGGTGAACGTCTTTTCGCTCTGACCTGTGCCCAAGTTGTCGAAAGTGAACGTTGCCCGCGGGAACAGAATGGTGCCGTCCGCTTCCACGGAGGTTACTGCGCCGTACCATTTCACGCCATTGCGTTCGTCCTCAATCTTCTGTTCGCCTTGGAGCTGGGGCAAGGGAGCATTGGGGTCGTTCGTGCAGGCAATTACATGGAACATGCCCGCTTCAAGCGGACGGGAACCAGTAGCATCCGTGTACAGCTTTCCACCTCTTGGGCTCCACTTCACCACCTGGGTGTCGTATTCGTTTACGAACTTCGCGACAGTAGCATCTTCGGGGTTGTCCAGCTTTACACCATCGTCGTCATATTTCTTGGTCAGCTTGGGAGTAACCGTCAGCGTGCCGTTGTGGCCTTCATCGGTAACGGTCACAACAACCTCATACAGCGCTTTCGATGCACTCACGCCAGGATTAAATACGCTGAGTTCTTTCGATTCACGAATCTCGTAGGTGTATACACCAGGCTTGGTGTACGTAATGTCACCAAAGTTAAACGAAACCGGAGTATCAGCCGGAGCTCCATCGGGCTGGGTTACCTCAACGGTTGCTCTACCGGCCCCACCAGGCATAGGAACACCGACCGAGCCTTCGGGTGCTTCCAGAAGGAACGTGAATTTATCGGTGTTCTTCCAGCTTCGGCCCGTAAGCACCTTTTCGCCCTTAAGGGAATCCTTGCCCGAAAGCGTGCCCTGTGCGCTATACGTATTCTCAACCGTTGCCCGCGCGGTTTCTCCTGCCGCGATTGCACCTTCAAGGTTCGTTCCCCTTTGGGTGAATCCGGCATGCTCGGTTTCGCTGACCGTGTAGTTCCAGCCAGCGGTAAGGCCGTAGATGTACAGCGTCTCATCGGCCTTCAAGCTGCGCTGTGCCTTGCCATCGCCATCGAATGCCAAGGTGCCCTGCTGCTCTCCATTGGCGTTCTTCACAACGGCTTTGAAGGTCTTGTTCGCAGCCTTTGGCACAGTTACGTTGAACTCGAACGAATCGTTTGCAAATTCGCCTGCGCTGTATCCATCGGGAACATTGAGCTTCTTCGTTACCGCAAGCGTGCCAGGCGAGTCAAGGGAAAGCTTGCCATTGTTGCCGAGGTAGGAAGCAATCTGGCCTTCGGAAGCCCATTTCGGATTCAGTACATCTTCCGCCGTTTCTGTAACGTTTTTGTCTTTCGCCTTATAAAGGTTATTGATGAAGGTCGCCTCGCGCGAGCCCGCCTTGAAGTACGCGCCGCTGTCGTCGTAGCCAATGGAGCCTTCAATGGACTCAGCATCCTCGCCCTTGACGCGGATAGGCTGAGTTGTTTCCTCGACCGGGCCGGAAAGGGAGCCCGTGTCCTTCATCTTGTAATACGTGTGCTGATACCAATAGGTGCTTCCCTCAACAATGTGAGTAGCGCGCTGAGTGCAGGCCTCATCGGTATAGATCGGCGTGTCTTTCGTGAAGTAGTAGAAGCTGTTGTTGCTTGAAGGTCCGAATCCTGCCGTGGTGTTGCCAAGATAACCCGGGTTCCAGTCGTTGTTGTAGAATGCGACCTTTCCGTCTGCGGAATTCGCCTGCAGATACGCTTCCATGGTTTCATCGGGGTTTGCGAGCAGGTCTTCAACCCTAGGCTTGAGGCTCGAGGTGTAAACAATGTTGATAGGCTTCTGCTCGGAAACGGTCATGGTCATATCGTCGCGATTGACGTTGAAGTTCCACAACGGGATAAGCGCTGCAGGGATCTTCGCCTGGATGGTATCCCCTTCAGCGACGTTTGTGGACCTCGTCACCTTGATCACAAGGTTGCTCAGGTCAACGCTCTTGCCGTTGAGCTCAACCGTGCCATTGAAGGTATAGGTATCCACATTGCCTTCGGTTGTTTTCTGGGGGTTGGTAAACGTTTTATCGCTGAAAGTAACGGCGCTGAAATTGTCCACCTGCATATAGGAGCCCAGCTTGTCATCGAATGTGATATAGCCGCTCTGATGCTCAGCACCTTCGGTGGTCTGAGTCGGATAGCCCGATCCCTTGTTGATCTCAGAGAAAATGCCGTCAAATACCTGCTTCAACTCATCGGCGTTGGAAGCCGACTTGTAGTAGTTAGAACCCTCGGGACGGTCGCCGAAGTCCCAGTTCCAACTACTCCACCATCCGCCGCTCTCAGTGTAGGTAGCTTTGGGGTAGTTGCTGGAAACAGCGTGCATGAACTTGTTTTCCTTGGTGGTGTTATTGGCGGTCGGATCGGCGGAGGGGTTCACGCCATCGAAGATGCCGACGGTATAAACCGTCGCACCTGCATCCTTCATATCCTTTGCCGCAGATACCGCGCTACCGGCAACCGAATCGTCAAAATCGCTATAGTCGGTTGGCGAACCATCGGTGAAGAAGATAACGATCTTCTTGGCTTCCTCGCGGTTCGAGGTCTGACCCTGGGCAAGCTGCAAGCCGTTATCGGCGGCCGTGGCGCCTGCCGGGTTGATGGAGTCGATCGTGTCCGTAAAGACAGATTGGGTCGTATTGTTGCAGGGAGACATGGTTTTCATAACCTGGCTGTAGTTGTAGGTGTGCCCGCCACTGCGATACGTGTCGTTGCCTACTGCAGCTGTCTTATTGCCCGCGAATTTCACGATGGAGACCTGATGCTGCTTCGATTCGTCAGAGATCCCCTTGTTCTGATCGGCAATCTCGCCAATAAAGCCATTTGCGGCACTCTTCAGCGCATCGATGCGCTTCGTGCCGTCGCTCATGTTGTCATCCATCGAACCCGAGGCATCGAGCACTAACACGATGTCGAGCGGGGTGGTCGACGTAGACGCCACGTTCGAAGTACCAGAAAGGGCAGAAAGCACCGTTACGAATGCGGAGTTATCGCATTTGACAACGTTCCCGTCGCTCGTGGTTACAGAATCTGCCGACACGGTTTTATCCGTCCATATTCGGCCGATACTCGAGGTGTTGGCTCCGAGGCCGCTTGATCCGTCGACTCCAACAAGAGTTGCCCAATCGTTCATGGTAGAAGGATCAACCGACGCAGTTCCGTTTCGCTCTTGACCCCCCCCATTTTCATCATTTGCAAAAGCGAAGCTGCTGCCCAAACATACAAGGGCTAGCGCCAAGGCCATTGCCAGCAACGGTCGTATTCGCTTCATCGTTGGACCCCTCTCTCAAATCGGTAAACGAACCTCTGCATGGCATGCAACCCTTCGCACCGTCAATCCCCATCGGTCAAACCGCTCGTGCACCGACGAAAAGCCAACCAGGCAAGGTGCTCAGTTTTAGTTGTCGCAGACTTACAACACGTTTGGTTCGCTCGTAAATACGTAGCCAATGTAGTTATAGCAAAAAAAACTCCAGAACACGAGCATGTTCTGGTTTGCGTGCCATTCTTTTAGGATCAGCGTCCATTTATTTCAGAAAGAGGATAAAGAAAGGGAAGAAACGGACTCTCCCGAACCCTAATTCGAGCCAGAGCGCGGCTTCGCCGCTCGATCGGTGCAACCCTACAGCTCCGAGGCGGAAGCGGCTTCCTGCGCCGCACGCAAAGCGCGCTTGTCCAAGAAACTTTGCGTAAGGTAGCCTGCAATGAAAACGGAGCATACGGTTGGCACCACGAAGAAGAGATACGGGATATAGCAAATAGCGGTAAGAACAAGCGTCCCTATCACGCCCGCGCCCAAAGGCGCCATGCCCTCAAACAGGCGGCGCCCCAGCACGTAGCCGGCAAACGGGATGGAAAACATCCACAGCACTGCAATGAAGATGAATATCAGCGCAGAAATAGGAGCCGTAACAAGCGGGAACAGCAGGAAGAATCCCAACAGGGGCAGCACGAAAAACGCTACAAAGCCCAACATGAACATGCGCGAAAGCTTCGTTTCCGTAAGCTTGACGGCGCCTTCCATTACGCCCTTAATCAAGAAGAAGAGCAGCAGCACCAGCAAGGCATGGGCTATGCACGAAAACAGCAACGGCCCAATCACCGAAAACGGGTTCTGTTCCGATTCTTCGGAAACAGCAGAAACCAGGGCGTCGTCAACATAGCTTACGTTGGGAACGTTGGCGCCTTCTTCGATGGTAACCTGCGCATTGTTCGGCACCCTAAGCGTGCCGCCCACCGTGGTGCCCTTCGAAACGTTTACCGTACCCGCCGAAACGTTAACATCACCTGCGTAGGACCCGGCAAGGTTAACCGTACCTGCAGCAAAAGCCGCGCCCTCATAGGTTCCCGATACGTTCACAATCGAACCAGCTGCGTACACGCCGCAGGCGGAAACATCGGATGCGATAGACACATTCTGCCCAGCAACGGTGATGTTGTTCCCAACCGTCGTCGAAGAAACGTTGATAGTCTGGCCTGCCGCACGCAAGCTACCGTGAATAGTGGAAGAAGCCACGTTCAACGTGCCGCCAGCAAGCAAAGCGCTGCCGCCGGTTCCGCCGCCTACTTCAAGGCCCCTGGCGTTCAACGTGTCCCCCGCCCAGTACAAATCACGCCCAACGGTAAGGTTCAGCGCATCGCGCTCCATAAGGAAAGCGTTTCCCGTATAGGTGTCAACGTAGCTCGTGCTTTCCGCCGTTCCCTTGTCGAACGCCGAATTGGCTGCAAATGCCACGGCGGGCATGCAGAGCACTAAAGCGAGTGCGGCAACAACAACCAGCAGCTTTTTTCGCATGGCAAAAACTCTACCCCTCGGTGGTAACCGTTACTTCATCGATTGCGATGGACTGCAGGTACTCCTTGTCCAGGATGCAGCCGAGTCCGACGGGGTTCTTGGGTGCGTTCAGCACCAGTTCACCGTGTTTAAGCTCCAGCGGAGGAAGGGCGGTATCGTGAGCGAAGTATGCCGAATAATCCGAAACATCGGGCGGCAAATCCATACCCGGCAAGGTTGCGAAAGCCGCATGCATGCGCTTCGAAACGCCCGTATCAAACATGCCGCCCATCCAAACCGTTTTGCCAAGGCTGCGCATCCAGTGATAGAAGTCGAGCGTGGGTTGAATGCCACCGAACTTCGCAATTTTCAAAGCGTAGCAACGAAGGTTGTCCAGCCCCATGGCCGCTTCCATATCGCTTGCGGTTACCACCGATTCGTCCAGGCACACCATGGTTTTCAGTTCATCCTGCAGCAGCGAAAGGCGCACGAATAGATTGCGCTCGCCGCTGTTGGGAACGTAATTCGGGTTGTAGGGTTCCTCGATGCATGCAGGATTCAATGCATCGAGCTTGCACAGCACGTCCAAGTACGATTCATCGAACGACTGGTTGGCATCGAGCATCAGCGTTAAGTCGGGGTGATCGGCGCGCACAGCGGCCACGCATTCGAGCGCAGTTTCCGGCTCGATCTTCATCTTTACGCGGGTGTATCCTTGAGCCACCAGGCTATTTACCGCCGCGCGCACGTCTTCAACAGGGGCAATGCCCACCACGGCGCCACCCAAAATCTTCTCGGCGTTCGAGCCGCCAATCATCTTCGAAAGCGGCTGGCCAACGATCTTGCCGTACAGGTCCCAGATGGCGGGCTCCACTGCGGCTTTCGCCATGGGATACTTTGCCAAACCAGGGAACGTGGCAAGCGAAGCGGACACTTCGCTGGGATGCAGGTAGCGCTCACCCAGCACCACGGGGGCAATGGAATCGCGCACTACGGCGTAATCTTCTGCGATGGTTTCGGGCAAATACCAATTGGTGGCAAAGGAAACGCACTCGGAAATGCCCGTGCGCCCAGCCCAGTCTTCCACTTCCACGAAGAACGATTCACGGAAATCGACATTGCCCTTGGCTGTCTTCACGGGATGGGAAAAGGGCTGCTTCACGCGATACAGGGTAAGCGACTTGATATCGATGCGCTTGTCGTAGCGCTGCTTCAATGCGCGTCGGTCCACCTTGCCGGCAATGGTGCGTGGGAATTCATCCATCACCAAAATATGCTTGGGATGATGGAGCTTCGACATACAGCCATTCAGGTAATCGTGCACCATATGGGCGTATTCCTGCGGACACGTTGCCGGACGAATACAGCTCTGGGCAGGGTCGATGCCAAACTCTTCTTCGTCGCGGGCAATGGCTTCGGCAGAATAATCGGCCTCGATGAACGCCACGGGGCGATACCCCCAGGTTTCATCCGCAGTGCCGAACACATAGGCGTCCTTCACGCCGGGAATGCCCAGCAGAACATCCTGAACCTCGGCTGGGTAGATGTTTTCCCCACCCGAAATAATGAGATCCTCAGTGCGCGCATACACACGCAAAAGACCGTTGCGGTCGATAGACGCCCTGTCTCCGGTAACGAAATAGCCGTCGGCGCTCATTGCCTTGCGGGCATTCAGGTAGCCCTCGAAGATGCCAGGACCCGCAACGTGCAACTGGCCAATGCCATCGGCATCGGGACTTACCACGCGAGCATCATAGCCAGGCAGAAGCTCCAACCCGCCATCAAAGCCACGGGTTACCGGAGCCGCGGCAATGAAGCTGGAAGTTTCCGTCATGCCGTAGCTGGAATACAGGTTTGCCTTTGCGCGCAAAGCCATGCGCAACGTCTTTTCGTTCAGCGCCGCACCGCCCAAAAGGATACATGCGTACTGCCCAATAACCCTATCGCGATCGTTTTCCAGCAAATCGGCCAGGATCTTATCCACTACAGAAATATGCGTAACGCGGAAACTCAGCACGTCATTCAGCACTCGCACGGGATTGTAGCGCTCGTACACGATGAATGAGCCGCCGCTCAGAAGAGAGCGCACCATGATCTGGAAGCCGCCAATGTGGCACATGGGCAGAACCAGCTGCCATACGCTACGACCATCCTCCAATGCCAGAACGCGGTTTGCCGCGGTGGCGGCACCGGTAATGCAATCCCACGGCAAAAGCGTGGCCTTCGGGGTTCCCGAAGAACCCGATGTGAACATGACAATGCCCGCCTCTTGGCCATCCCATGCCCGCTCGCATTCGCGAGCGAACGCCTCGAACTGCGTGGCATGCGGCACAGAGCCTTCCGGCAAAGCGGCGAAATCGGCCAGGCCGTAGCCCGTCGCATCGATCATCAGGCGCTCAACCGCAGACTGTTCCAGCACATCGATGCCAGCTTCGCCCGTGGCGTTTTCCAGCTCCACGATGCGCAGCTTGCGCTCTTCGTAGGAAAGACGCGGATTCAGCAGCGCCAACGTGAAGCCGCCGTATGCCGCCGCCAAGGAAAGGATCACGATCTCGGCGCCGTTGTACAGATTGCACGCAAGCGTGGTGCCGCGACCGTAACCGTGCTTGGCAAGCTGCTGAGCCAGAGCCGCAGCAGCAAAGCGGGCGCGGCGATAGCTAAACGTTACTGAGCGCGCATCCTTCTGCACGCAGAAGAACATCTGGCCGGCCTTGCGATAGGCCATTTCCGCCAATTGGGCAATCATTGCCGTCACATCCTTTATCAGGGAATTTCAGATCAGGGGAATTTCGGGAACTTGTCGAAGTCGGGCTTGCGCTTTTCCTTAAAGGCGTCGCGGCCTTCCTTCGCTTCGTCAGACGTGTAATACAGAAGCGTGGCGTCACCCGCAAGCTGCTGCAAACCGGCATAGCCGTCAGTGGCAGCATTGAATGATGCCTTCAGGAAGCGCAGGGCCGTAGGCGAAAGCTGGAGCATTTCCCTAGCCCAGGAAACGCACTCGGCTTCCAGCTCATCGAAGGGGACAACCTTGTTCACCAGGCCCATGTCCAGAGCCTCGGCCGCCGTGTACAGACGGCAAAGGTACCAAATCTCGCGAGCCTTCTTCTGGCCGACGATGGCAGCCAGATACGAAGCACCGTAGCCACCGTCGAAGCTGCCAACGCGCGGACCGGTCTGGCCGAACTTGGCGGTTTCCGCTGCAATGGAAAGGTCGCACAGGATATGAAGAACATGGCCGCCGCCAACAGCATAGCCGTTCACCATAGCAATAACGGGCTTGGGCACTACGCGGATAAGGCGCTGCAGATCAAGCACGTTCAGGCGCGGGATGTTGTCCTCGCCCACATAGCCACCGTTGCCACGTACCTTCTGGTCGCCGCCGGAGCAGAATGCCTGGTCTTCGTCCTTGCCGTCATGGTTGGCGCCGGTAAGGATGATAACGCCCACTTCCTGGTCGTCGCGCGCAAGGGAAAACGCATCGAACAGCTCGACGTTCGTCTTCGGCGTGAAAGCGTTGCGGCGCTCGGGGCGATTGATGGTGATTTTGGCGATGCCATCGTACTTTTCGTAGATGATCTCGTCGTAATCTTTAACTTTTTCCCAAGGGAAATCGCTCATAGATGTCCTTCCTTATTGTTGGTGCCCGGAACCTTCTGGGGCCGCACCCCTGGGTTCTATGCCGGACAAGAATTCCTGCACTACTGTACCGTAAAGAACAGGTGCCTCTAAGTGTACGTTGTGACCCGTTCCGAACGAGGTCACATCGATGCCATCGTGTTCCAACTGATGCGCTACCTCTTCGCTTCCGCAATCGTCGTAACCCCACAGGTACTTAACGGGCACCCAGGTGTTTGCCACCACGGCGAACGACTGAGAAGCATCGGGCATGGCGTGCTTTCCTGCGCCTTCCAGGCACAGCGCCATAGATTCAGCGTCGTTGGCCAAACGTTCGGGGCGAAGCTCTTCGTCGAGCCCCGTTTCACGCTGCGATTCGAAGAGCGGCAGCGCCTCCCAGTACTCCACGAATTCTTCGATGCCGTTATCGCGCAACCGTTGCGCCCAACCGGCGTTGCGCTCTTCTGCGGCGGCGCGCTGCTCGTTGCCTTCGGGCCCAAAATTGCAGCTTTCCAGAATCAGCGAATACAGCAGGTCTTTTTCGGAAGAGGCCAGCCCCAGGGCAACGCGTCCACCCATGGAATAGCCGATAACGTGGGCACGGCGCTTGGCGCCTTCGGGGCCCACACATGCAACCTGTTCCAAAAACGATTCCACCATGCGCACCATGGAGTCGTAGCGGTAAAGCTCGACGTTGCCTGACTTGCTGCTTCTGCCATGCCCCAGGAAATCAAGCGCGTAGGCGCAGTGATTGCCCGAAAGGGCAGCGGCAATGAGGCTCCAACTTAAGCCTGTCTGCATAAAGCCGTGGAGCAAAACAACAGGGGTGTTTTCAGGCTTGCCCCACTGGTATACGTGGATCTTCTGACCTTCCCAGTCAAAGTCGAATTCGCGCTTGGGCGGCACCGTTTGCTCCTGAGCAGATTTGCTCAACATGCTCCATGTTGAAGCCAAGGGCTCAACCTCGGGTGCTTCGTGATGGCCGCCGCACGCGCAGGCCTCGCCGTGATGATGTTCGTGGGGGCCGCAGCCGGCATCCCCTTCATGATGACCGCAGCCACAAGTGTGATTGTGCATCGGTTGCTCCCCTCAAGCACGTGCGCACATGCGCGTTACCAATACTGATCGTAACGTTCCCGCACTCCCGCCAGGGGCAAAGGAACTTCTATTAAGGATATACCCTGTTCACCCAGGAACCCGCTAAATGCCTGCTTGAATTCTGCCACCGTGCGCACCGTGGCCGTGGGCACCCCAAAGGCACCCGCTGCGGCAGCGAAATCAACCTTCTGAGGGGTTAAGAACAACCTCTCGAAGTACGATTCGTCGGATTTTTGCGGCAGCATGTCGAAGATAGCGCCACCGTTGTTGTTCAAGAGCACGATAACGATGCTGGGCCTTGGCGAGCCTTGACGTTCACGCAAGAGCATTTCCCCCTGCAGCGCCAGCGAATTCAGGTCGTGCAGCAGGGTTAAATCGCCCGTGACCATAACAGTCTGCTTGAAGCTTTGCGCTGCACCCAATGCCGTGGAAACGGTGCCGTCGATGCCGTTAAGACCACGGTTTGCCAGCACGGTAAGATGCTTCGCCTGGCTTACATAGAAGGCATCGAGCGCACGGACCGACATACTGTTCGCCGTGAACAGCAGGCTTTCTGCAGGAATCTCTTCCAGCATCGCACGCAAATAGGAACCCTCGAACTGGCTATCAACAGCAAAATCGGTTGCCAATATGCGCTCGGTGCGGGCACGGTCGATAAGCCCCCACCCATGAACGTTTTGCGGCAAGGGCGCGTAGGCCATAGATTCTTCTGGATTGGGAACGGTTCCCGCTTCCAACAGAGCCACTACGAAATCGAGCGGATTTGCGGCCACAAACGTGGTGGTCTGCGAATTGAAATCGCGTGTGGCAAGCGGATCAACCACGATCTGCGCAGCCTGGCAAGCTTCGATTGCCTGCGTTGCACGCTTCGACACCGGATAGCGCCCAAAGCGAACCACCGCATCGAAGGCGGGCATTTCGTCCGATCCCATGATGCGATCGTATCCGCAGATAACAGCGGGGTGTCCGTACGCGCGCAAGTGGGAAAGCGGGTCGGCCAGCAAAGGCGCGTCGAAACGCTCGGCAAAAGCAAGGAGCGCCTGCGCTTCCCGATCCCTGCGCGTGCTGTCCGCAACCGCTTCAGCAGAAAACGTTCCTTCGCCAGCAAGAACCACAACAGTATGGGAATCGAGGAAATCAACCAGGGAAGCCGCATCGCGGGAAGAGAGCTCGTGTTCCGTACGCACCAGGGCGGGAAGATCGTCAGCCGAGGCAACGCGACCCGCATCGAACAGGTCGGGCATAGCAATGTCGGGCACCAGCGGCTCATCGAATGGGAAATTCACGTGCACAGGAGCCGAGGCATGAGTCCCCGGAGCCGCAGCAATAACCGTTTCACGTGCAACCTGGCGCACATGGGCAATGTACTTAGGAGCGTCGTTCGGCTCAGGCATAGCGAAGAAGCGGCGCACGTGGTCAGAAAACGCCTTGTTCTGATCGCACGTTTGCGGAGCGCCAAGCCCCTGCAGGCGCGCTGGCCTATCGCCCGAAAGCACAATAAGGGGCACGCGGGAAATCTCCGCTTCCATCACCGCAGGATAGTAGTTTGCCAGTGCCGTGCCCGAAGTGCAGATAACGCACACCGCACGCCCCGTTGCCTTGGCAATGCCCAAAGCAAAGAAAGCGGCGCCACGTTCGTCGATATCAAGATACAGGTTGAACGCCGATCCGAATCGCGCATGCGCCTCGTGGGCAACCATCGAAAGAGGAGTGGAGCGCGAGCCGGGGCTTACCACTACATCGCGCACGCCCGCACGCATCAGCTCATCGAAGAACGCACCCACATAGGCACCCAATGCGCGCTTCTTGCATGCGGCAGCAAGCTCAGGCGCATCGGTCGCATCGGGTGCCTGGCCCTCTTCGCCAACTGGCGCGTCCCCTTTTTCGCCGCTCAGCGCTTCCGCTTCCTTTTCCGCCATGCCTATTCGTCCCCTTCGTCCCCCGGCGCTTCAAACGCACTCAGGATGGTTTTCAGCTTCAAATCGATTTCGTTGAATTCCGCAACGGCATCACTGCCTTCAACGATGCCGCACCCCGCATAGAGCCAGCCGCGTTCGCCGTCGAACACACCCGATCGGATAGCCACGGAAAATTCGCCATCGCCATCGGCGTTCACGTAGCCCACCGCACCCCCGAAGAAGCCGCGATTGTAGCCCTCGGCTTCACGCAGCGTCATCAGCGCTTCGCCTACTGGAGTACCGGAAAGCGCCGGGGTGGGATGCAGCTGGCTGGCAAGGCCCATGAGCGTGGTGCCCTCCATAACCTGCGCCGCTGCGGGCGTATGCAGGTGCTGCACATGCTTCAGCACCTTGATCTGCGGCGTTGCGGGAATATCAACGTTATAGCAGTTGCGGGCGAACACTTCGCGCATGAATTTCACTACGTATTCGTGCTCGCGGCGGTTCTTTTCGCTGGCAAGCAATTCGTCTGCCAGTGTCTTCTGTTCTTCCGGTGTTTCGCCGTGCGGGCACGTGCCGGCAAGACACATGCTTTCCACGTGCGCGCCCTTCTTGCGCAACAGCAGCTCAGGTGTGCATCCGCAGAAGAACACATCGCCGTAGCGATACAGGAACACCGTTCCGCGGGCACTGCCATCAATCAGGTTCACCAGCACGTCCTTCGACGAAAACGGCTGTTCGGCCTTGAGCTCGATGCGGCGCGAAGGCACCAGCTTTTCGATTTTGCCCGATGCGATGCGGGCAAGGCCCATGTCCATGATGCGTTGCCATTCGTCAAACGAATCGCGCTGCAATGAATATGCCATGGTGCGACGAGTGCGAGGCTTGGCTTCCTCGGCATGGCGCACGAAACGGTCGACCCTGCCCTGGTACACGGGACCCAAGCTGTTCACTTGCAAGAACGATCCCTGCTCGTTTTGGATAAGCACCAACTCGGGCAGCATCAAGCGCAAGCGAGGAAAGGCAGTCATCATGTCGTCGGCTGCCTTGGGGTTTTCGGCGTCGAAACGGTTGAACGAAAAGAACACCGGCGCGAACCCGGCGTCCTGGCTTACCACATCGGCTTCGCCCAATGTTGCCAAGGCAATGCAGCGGCCCAGCCCCAAATAGCGTATAGGGCGTTCTTTGTCGTAGTACACGAACTGATCGGTGAAACCCTTCTGCAGCACGCAGAAGGCGTCAACGATATCGGTGTTCAGCGGCACCGTGCGCGAATAGAGCTTAGTCATGGCAAGCTTCACCTACGTGCAGCATCTTTGCCTGATCCCATAGCTGCTGCATTTCATCCATATCCAGTTCTTCGATGCGCTTGCCCTGGCCCCATGCGGCGCCTTCCATAAATGCCCAGCGCTCACGGAACTTGCGGCACGTAGCGCGCAAGGCAGTTTCGGCATCGATACCTTCTTTGCGTGCCACGTTCACCAGGGAAAACAGCACATCGCCAAACTCGAGTTCCTTCGCCTGGGCATCACCGGAGCGGCATGCCTGCTTGAATTCGGCGATTTCCTCTTCCACCTTGGCCCACACGTCTTCGACGGAGTCCCATTCAAAGCCGGCGGCAACTGCCTTACGGGAAATCTTATAGGCCTGGAGCAACGCAGGGAAGCTGACGGGCACGCTTTCGAGTAGCCCTTCAGGCTCTTCGGCTTGGGCATCGGCTGCACTCTTTTCGGCGAGCTTCACGTTGTCCCAAATAGAAAGCACATCCTCGGCAGAGCCCGCAGCCGCCTGCCCGAACACATGCGGATGACGGCGAATCATCTTCGCATTCACATCACGGCACACGTCAGCCACGGTAAATTCGCCCGCATCAGCGGCAATCTGGCTTTGCAGAACCACCTGCAAAAGAACATCGCCCAGCTCTTCACGAAGATGCGTCGCATCGTGCTGCTCGATCGCATCGACAGCCTCGTACGCTTCTTCGATCATGTTGCGGGCGATGGATTCATGGGTCTGCTCGCGGTCCCACGGGCAGCCGTTCGGAGCACGCAGAGCAGCTATGGTGTCAACGAAAGCAGCGAACGTTTCACCTGCCAATGGCGCACACGAGGTGCCTTGCTGCGTTTCCCCTGCGCTCGTCTGACGGTTTTCGCTCACTGAGCTTCGCCTCCTGTTTAGATTTTGTACATGAACTGGAATACGTCTTCGCGCTGAACAATTACCTGAACGCCCAGCTCTTCGCCTTCCTTGGTAAGTGCTTCCTGGACCTCGTTGAAACCAGCGGTGTCGGTATCGAGGCGAACCAGCATGGTCATGCTGAAGATGTTATCCAGAATAGTCTGGTTGATGTCGTCGATGCTTGCGCCCTTTTCTGCCAGGACGCCGGAAATGCCAGCTACGATACCGGCGCGGTCTTTACCCAAAACCGAGATAACACAACGCATGAAAGATTCCTTTCGCTTTGCTTCCGCTCCTTGCGGAAGCTTCGGCCTACCTGCTGGAACTTAGCGTCCCATCAAAAGCGACAGCGCCTCTGCGCGCGTCGCAGCATCTTCCTTGAATATACCACGCATGGCATTAGTGACCGTTTTCGCACCGGGCTTCTTAACGCCGCGCATGCTCATGCACAGATGCTCCGCCTCCATTACCACGGCAACACCACGAGGGTTCAGCTGCTCAACCAGAGTATCGGCCACCTGCGAGGTAAGACGCTCCTGCACCTGAGGGCGGCGAGCATACACCTCGACCAAGCGAGCCAGCTTGGAAATACCACAGATCTTGCCCGATTCGGAAGGCAGATATGCAATATGCGCCTTACCGAAAAACGGTACCAAGTGA
>ERZ1034920.978-NODE-978-length-19697-cov-15.672233_pt1 | contig 19697 bp, 10 predicted proteins | sample MGYA00520688_ERZ1034920 | MGnify/ENA primary metagenome ERZ1034920 (study PRJEB33766, sample SAMN09781785) | gut metagenome | biome: gut microbiome | host: Homo sapiens | place: Madagascar | study: EMG produced TPA metagenomics assembly of the PRJNA485056 data...
CCCATGCCGGGCAGGAAACTGTTCGCCAATCGTTTCCTGTTGAGATGATGCACATTGTTCACACGCCGGACAGGAAACTGTTCGCTAATCGTTTCCTACTGAGATGATGCACATTGCTCCCATGCCGGGCAGGAAACTGTTCGCCAATCGTTTCCTGTTGAGATGATGCACATCGTCCCATGCCGCACAGGAAACTGTTCGCCAATCGTTTCCTGCTGAGATGATGCACATCGTCCCATGCCGCACAGGAAACTGTTCGCCAATAGTTTCCTGTTGAGATGATGCACATCGTCCCATGCCGCACAGGAAACTGTTCGCCAATCGTTTCCTGTTGAGATGATGCACATCGTCCCATGCCGGACGTGAAACCTTATAAGCACAAAAAAGGCTTTGAGAAAACGATGTCCATTTCCTCAAAGCCTTTTTCATAAATCATTCCGTCAGCTGCAGCATGCTTTCCAGATCCACGGCATGGAAGGACGGGCACGCCGGCTTTTCCTTCAGCACCGCCGTCACATAGGAGAGGGCCGCTGCCACGCCGGTGACCAGGCCTTCTTCGGCGATATCGAATTTCGGCGTGTGGTGGGGGCTTCCGCTTCCCACGTCTTTGTCATAAATGCCGGTGAAGAAGAACACCCCCGGCCAGGTGGATTCGGTAATGGAGAAAGTCTCCGTAGCCATCCACATGGGGCAGTCTTTGTCCACAGCCCCTTCTCCCAGCTGTTCTGTAACTGCTTTTCTCGCCAGATCCACGCATTCCTTCGTATTCACGGTGACCGGGAAATACTGGTCCTCCACCACTTCCACCGTGCAGCCGTGAAGGGCAGCCGTATTCTTCGTCACTTCCAAAAGAGTCTTACGGAAAGCCAGGCCATCCTCATTCTTCGTGCACCGGGCAGTGCCTGCAAACATGAGCTCCGAAGGGATGATATTCGGTTCATGGCCCGCCTCCACAGAACCGAAGGAATAGGTGAAACTGTCTGTGGGCGCCGTTACCCGCATGCGATAGGAACGGAGCTCGGAAGCAATGGAAACAAAGCATTCGATGGGGCTCACCGCCATATCAGGCCGGGAACCGTGGCCGCTCTTCCCGTGGAGCTTGACGCGGAAGAAATAAGCGCCGGCCATGGTGGTGCCGTAAAGAATGCCCACCTTCCCCGCCGGCAGATCCCATTTCACATGGGTGCCGAAACAGGTATCCACATGGATATGATGGTCGCGGAGATACCGGAGCATAGGCGCAATACCCCTTTCCCCCATTTCCTCCGCTTCCTCAAACATGAGCACCACTTTCCCTTCCCATTCATCCTTATGAAGAGAAAGAATTTTGGCCTCCGTCAAGAGCATGGCCATATGACCGTCATGGCCGCAGGCATGCATAACCCCCTCGTTTTTGGAAATGCACACCCTCTCCTTTGACAGATTCTCGGGGTCTTCTCTGATGGGAAGAGCGTCGATATCCGCCCGCATGAGCACCGTCCAGCCCGGTTTCCCGCTGTCAATAAAACCGAATACCCCGCCATGAGGCACCCGTACCGTTTCAATGCCAAGATCATGAAGGAACTTCTCAATGAAATCCATGGTCTTGAACTCTTTCTGGGAAAGCTCAGGATTTTCATGGAAATGGCGGCGCAGTGAAATCACCGTGTCCCTTTCCTTTTCAGCCAACTCTCTGCAATGCAAAAGAAACCCCTCCTTTACAAAACCTTCGGTCAGCACGATTCATGAGATGAACCATGTCTCCCAAAAGAATATTACTCCCGCCGGCGCCACAGATGAAGAGCCGACAGCACAAAAGCCGCCACCACAATCACCGTGGCACAGAGCGTCATGAAATCATTATGTTCATACAAACGATACAGACTGAACAAGGCCAGAAGCCCCAGCAGCACCAGCTTTATATTCACATTCTCATCTCCCTTGAAAAGGATACATCCATCATAACACAGCGGGACAAGAGGTTCAAAAGAGTTCAGCGCCCCTTGGGCGCTGAAAGGTTCTTAAGATTGACCGGCCCTCCGGGCCGGAGGGTTCTTAAGTTTGACGCGGCCTTCGGCCGCGAGGGTTATGGTGGCGGCTCCGCCGCAGTTTTTAGCCTCCTTCCTTTGGAAGGAGGTGTCGCCGTAGGCGACGGAGGATAGCAGGCTTTTCGTAGAAAAGCCGAGGCCCCAGAGGGGCCTAATGTGATGCATAAAGTATCTCTTGACTTTTCGGTGTTCCTCAGGGCTTCGCCCAGCTCCTTTCTGAGAAAGGAGCCTACGTTACGGGATTTACTTTTATTTTACAAGTGCTGCATGGCGTAGTGCCAGAGCCTCCTTCCTTAGGAAGGCAGAAATCCTGCAGAGGATTTCTGAGCCGGGCTAATATATGAGCATAGCCTGCCCCACAGGGGAACGACTCACTGGATTTTCAGGTCGCTACGCTCCCCTACAAATCCAGTTCGCTGTGCACACACAAAGCGAACACCTTAAAGCCCGGCCAGCGGGTGTCGCCGCAGGCGACGGAAGATAAGGGCGTAGATTAGACGTTAGACGTCAGAAATCAGACGTCAGACTACGTTACGCTCTCTCCTTCCTGCCTCCATCCCCACTGTCTCACTATCCTACTTTCCCACTGTCCCACTTACCTCCTCCCACTCTCCCACTTATACTCCCACTTTTTCATTGACGATACATGATTCCATATGATAAAATAATTACCGATATGCCGGAGTGGCGGAATGGCAGACGCACCAGACTCAAAATCTGGCGATGGCAACATCGTGCGGGTTCAAGTCCCGCCTCCGGCACCAAAAACCAGCTTGCTTTGCAGGCTGGTTTTTTCTTGTCTCCCAAGAAGACATGAAAAAATATCACTTCTCAATCGTACAGGCAGCATGGCAGCAGAAGATTGCGGGACTCAGAGTCTCAATAGAACAAAAGGCATGATCATCCATAACCACATGCAGCATCGCTCGAAATAACGTAGAGGCAGGAAGCGGACTGTCATTTGGCCAATTTCCGTGAGAATTTCTGTATAAAAAAGGGGCTGTGAAAAAATGTAAATCATTTTTTCACAGCCCCTTTTTCCTATTTCCTTTATTTTTCAATGCCTACGAAGGTGTAGTCTTTGTCTTCGATGGCTTTTTTAATATCTCCGTCAGCCACTGCCTTGTCCAGGGTGAGGACGGCGGTGCCTTTTTCGTGGGATACGTCGGCCTTTTCCACTCCGTCCAGGGCTTCCAGTGCTTTTTTCACTGCCATTTCGCAATGATTACACATCATGCCTTCGATTTTAACTGTTTCTTTCATGTTTGTTTCCTCCTTTGGAAATGTGATGCCTTTATATTCATAATCCGCCTTGGCCAGCGCTTCTTTCATGGCGGCCTCGTCGGGTTGTGAGCTGTATGTAATGGATACGCGGCCTGTGGTATGGTCCGCTTTGGCTTCTTTGATGAAGGGCAGGGATTCCAGGGCTTTTTTCACGTGGTTTTCGCAGTTTTCACACATCATGCCTTCCACCAGTACTTCCGCCCTGTTTTCTTTAGGAATCGCTTCTTCTCCCTTTGTCGCGCTGTTTCCGGAAATCTCCTTCCAGTCCGGCATGGCTCTTGTCTTTTTCTTCCGGTCATGGGACGCATCGTGGACAGGGAAGAGGTTAAGACGGAGGGCGTTCATGCATACGGTGAAGCTGGAGAGGGACATGGCGGCGGCACCCCACATGGGATTCATCTGAACGCCGGGATAGAGGCCGGCGGCCAGGGGGATAAGGAGCAGGTTGTAGGCAAAGGCCCAAAACAGGTTTTCATGGATATTCCTGAGGACTGCCCGGGACAGGCGCACGGCGGCGGCGACGTCGGTTAAGCGGGAGTTCATAAGGACAATGTCGGCGGAGTCGATGGCCACGTCGGTGCCGGCGCCGATGGCAATGCCCGTGTCGGCCTTCATGAGGGCCGGGGCGTCGTTGATGCCGTCGCCTACCATGGCCACTCTGCCATAGGCCTGCAGTTTTTTGATTACCGCTTCCTTGCCGTCAGGAAGGACGCCGGCAATCACGTGATCCACGCCTGCCTTTTTCGCCATGGCGGCGGCGGTCTTTTCGTTGTCGCCGGTGAGCATGACCACCTGGATGCCCATGTGTTTCAGCTGCCTGATGGCTTCTGCAGAGTCTTTCTTGATTACATCAGCCACGGCGATGAGGCCCAGGATCTTTCCTTCTTCTGCAAAGAAGAGGGGTGTCATGCCTTCTTCTGCCAGCTTTTCCGCTTTATTCTTCATATTTCCCATGGAAGCGATGGTGGAAATATAGGCGCCGGAGCCGCCGGAAAGTTTTTTGCCGTGGCAGGTGCCTTCCAGGCCGTGGCCGGAAAGGATTTTGAAATCGGTGAGGGGCAGCGCTTCTACTCCCTTTTCATTTCCATAGGAAACGACAGCCCGGGCCAGCGGGTGCTCCGATTTCATTTCCAGGGTGTAGGCTTTTTCCAGAAGTTCTTTTCCCGTCACTCCTTCCGCCGGAACGATATGGGTGACCTGGGGTTTTCCTTCTGTAATGGTGCCTGTTTTATCCATGACGGCGATGTCAATCTTCCCTGCGTTTTCCAGGGCTTCGCTGGTTTTGAAAAGGATGCCGTTTTTTGCTCCCATGCCGTTTCCTACCATAATGGCCACAGGGGTTGCGAGGCCCAGGGCGCAGGGGCAGGAAATGACGAGGACGCAGATGGCGTATTCCAGGGCGGTGGATACGGGAGCTCCCAGCACAATCCATACAGCAAAGACAAGAATGGCAATGAGAATCACCGCCGGAACGAAGACAGCGGATACCTTATCTGCAATGCGGGCAATGGGGGCCTTGGTGGCGGCGGCGTCGCTCACCATGCTGATAATCTGGGCGAAGGTGGTATCTTCCCCTACCCGGAGGGCCCGGGCGCGGATAAAACCATTGGTGTTCATGGTGGCGGCGCTCACCCGGTCTCCCGGTTTCTTATCCACCGGCACCGATTCGCCGGTCAGGGCGGATTCGTCCACCGCCGTTTCTCCTTCCATGATTTCACCGTCCACCGGCACTGATTCGCCGGGCTTCACGAGGAAAATGTCTCCTCTGGCTACCTCTTCCACCGGAATGAGGATTTCCTTCCCCTCCCTTTCTACTCTGGCCGTTTTCGGCGCGATTTTCATGAGGCTTTTCAGGGCGTCGGTGGTACGGCCTTTGGAAATGGACTCCAGCAGTTTTCCCACCGTAATGAGGGCGGGAATCATGGCGGCGGACTCAAAGTAAAGCTGATCATGGAAGAGGGGCATAATGGCCATATTCGATGCCCCTTCCGTTATGAGCCAGGTCATTTTGTAGAAAACATAGAGAGACCAGAGGAAGGATACGGAGGAGCCCAGGGCTACCAGGGTATCCATATTGGGACTGCCGTGGAAAAGGGATTTGAATCCCGATATGAAGAAGGCACGGTTCACGGCCATCACAATAAGAGCGAGAATCATTTCGGTCAGGGCAAGGCCCAGATGGTTATGATTCAGGAAGTACGGCACCGGAAGTCCCAGCATATTGTGGCCCATGGTAAAGTACATGAGGATGAAAAGGAAAATGAGGGAAAGGAGAAGCCGTCTTTTGAGCTTCGGCGTTTCATGGTCCTCCAGAGCTTCCTTCTCCGCTTCCAGCTTTGACTGGCGGCCGGATGCCTCACCCATGGGCTTTGCCCCGTAGCCGGCCTGCTCCACCGCCTTCACCACGGCAGCGGCCGGTGCGCTGCCTGCTACGGACATGGAATTGGTGAGGAGGGACACAGTGACGCTGTCCACCCCCGGCACTTTGCTCACCGCCTTTTCCACATGGGCCTGGCAGGCGGCGCAGGTCATGCCGGTGACCATATACTGGCATTTATTTTCACTCATTCTATCACCATCTTTCTATGATTTTGACAGATGAAATTTTTATTTCATCACTTTCTGCAGCATACTGCAGAGCTCATCCACCTTGTCTTCTTTGCCTTCCCGGATATCTTCGGTAACGCAGCCCCGGATGTGGGCGGCAAGGAGGAGCTTGTTGAAACTGTTCAGCGCATTGGTGACGGCAGATACCTGCATGACGATGTCAGGGCAGTAGGCGTCGTTTTCTACCATTTTTTCAATGCCCCGGATCTGGCCTTCCACCGTCTTCAGCCTGGTCATCAGGATTTTTCTTTCCTTCTCCGTCCTCTGGGTATGACGGCATTCGCAGTTTTCCATTTCTTTTTCTTCGCTCATAATAGCCTCACTTATTGAGAATTCTTATCTTTTACCTTTAACGGCTATAATACTACACCCCCCTGGGGTCCCCTGTCAAGGGGGCAGTGAGACAGTGGAATGGGGAATGGGGATTGGGGATTGGAGATTGGTCTGCAGATTAACTCATAATCGGTGCCTTCCCGCCGACGAGTATTTATTGACGAATGTTTCATAAGTGCCATGTACCGAAATCCTTCGCTCAGGATAACAGCGGGAGGCGGGAAGGCCCACACCGGTAAGCGAACAGCGGTCATGGGACAGCGGATAGACGACAGCCGGCAGCCGACATTTCTGGTCATATCTTTTCTTTATAATTTGGTGATTTACGAATATCCAGAAGACAGGTACAATACAGGTATTCCATCTTAACAGGAGGTAACTATGTCTACTAAACGCGTTCTCGCCATTCATGATTTATGCGCTTTCGGGCGCTGCTCTCTTACGGCGGCGTTGCCGGTGATTTCCGCCATGGGGTTCCAGGTGAATCCCTTCCCCACTGCCATTTTCAGTAATAATCTCACCTACGGTGATTTCACCTTTTCCGATTTCACACCTCATATGAAGGAATTTATGGATAAATGGCAGAAGCTGGGTCTTTCCTATGATGCCATTTACAGCGGTTTTCTGGCAGATGCCGGGCAGATTGCTGTAGTGCTTGACGCCATTTCCCGTTTTGCCGGGAAGGATACGCTGGTAGTGGTGGACCCGGCTATGGCGGATGATGGAAAGCTCTATCCCGTTTTCAAGCCGGACATTGTGCCGGAAATGAAGAAACTCATCAGTGCTGCCACAGTGGTGACGCCAAATTATACGGAGGCCTGCCTTCTGACGGATAGGCCCTATGAAGATAAGCCGGTCACTACCGATGAACTTCTTTCCATTGCCCATGAACTCGCCGCCAAAGGGCCCCGGCAGGTGGTTATTACCAGTGTGCCATCGGATAATGACACCATCCGCATTGCCTGCTTTGATGCCAACGAAGGCACCTACACTGACTACAAGGTCAAACGCATTCCTTTTGCCACCTGCGGCACTGGCGATCTTTTCACCAGCGTAGTAACAGGCGCCCTCCTTCAGGGTAAGAGCCTGGCGGACGCTGTGAAGAAAGCAGCCTCCTTCCTGTCCTACGCCATCGAATACACCTATGAGCAGGGCAGTGATTACCGGGAAGGGGTGCAGGTGGAACCCTGCCTGCACAAGCTCTGGGAGAACTGATTTCTTCGCCTTTGGACACACCTGCGGTGTGAGGGTTGACGAGGCTGCGCCCCGAGGGTTGTGGCCGCCTAATGGCGGCGGGTTGTGTATCGCTTCGCTCAGGGGGCGACAGCCCTGACGGGCTGAGGGTTGTGGTGGCGGCTTCGCCGCAGTTTTATAGTGCCGCCTTTCAGTCGGCCCCCTTCCACCGCTTCGCGGTCCCCCTCTGCCCCGTTGGAAGGCATCCCACTTGTACCCATAGTTGGAAGACGCAAGGGTGGGCAAGGTTCCCTGTCCCACGAAAAAAAGCCATTAAAAAAACAGCCCGAGGGCTGTTTTTTTAATACTTTTTTATTGGATGGAAGCTCTCACTTTTTCCAAAGCATCCCGGTCCGTCATGTTCCAGGTCAGGGGCGTCAGGGTAGGATAGCCGCGGTGAATCCAGAAAACGTCGGTGTCCGGCGCTGCATCGGGCAGCATTTTTCCGGAAAGCCAGAAGCCCAGGTGGCCCGAGGGATCCTTCATTTCACGGATGGCGTTTTCATAGCGCTGCACTCCCAGCTTTGCCACTTTCAGATTTGCAAAGGAAAGTCCCTTTCCCTCCTTCGGCATGTTGAGGCTCAGGGTGCCTTTGTATTTTTCATCTACGAAATATTTCTTTACCACTTCCAAGGCAAAGGAGGATGCCTCTTCCAGAAACTCCTTATCCTTAATGGTTTCTGCGGAAATGGCCATGGAGGGAATGCCGAAGACCGCCCCTTCCAGCGCGCCGGCTACGGTGCCGCTGTAAAGGCAGTCGGTGCCGCTGTTGTAGCCGTTATTGATACCTGATACCACCAGATCCGGCATATCGTTCCTGAGCCAGTGTTCCAGGGCCAGCTTGCAGCAGTCGGCGGTGGTGCCGTTGCAGGAAAGGACGGAAATATTGTCTCCATAGCTTTCCTTGTGCCACATACGGAGGTAGGTCTGAAGGGACAGGGAAGAGGAGCAGGAGCTTCTGCCCCGGTTCGGTGCAATGACGGTGACCCGGCCTAAAGCGGACAGTTTCTTTGCCATTTCAATCAGTCCGGGAGACTCGAATCCGTCATCGTTAGTCATAAAAATGTGCATAGTTCACCTGATTTCTAAAAAATAAAATCTCATCCCTTTTATTTTATCATATAAATTGAAAAGATTCTATATATCTTTTGTGAAGTCTCTCTTATAGGAAAATAGAAAATCCCGGGAAGTCCATTTCCCGGGAAAATCATTTCGCTATCCTATTTCCCTGCTGCTTCCTTTTTCAGGAAATGAAAGAAGGAATGGTTTTCAAAGAAAAGGAAAATCATGGGCATGACGAGAAGGGTGAAGATGGTGGAGGTGAGAAGGCCGCCTATAATGACCCAGGCCATGGAGCTTCTTGTTTCCGCCCCCGCCGTCACCGCCAGGGCCGTAGGCAGCATGCCTACAATCATGGTGAAGGTGGTCATGAGGATAGGACGGAGCCTTGTCTTTCCCGCTTCTATCACCGCATCTTTTGGATTCATGCCCTTTGTGTGCATGAGGGTTAAGGTATAATCCAGAAGGAGGGTGCCGTTTTTCGCCACCACGCCGTCCATGACGATAATACCGATCATGGAGTAAATGTTAAGGGAATCATTCATGAGGAAGAGGAAGAAAAGGGAGCCGATGAGGCCGAAGGGCAGGGAAAACATGCGGATGAAGGATGTCTTGGCGGACTCATAGAGCACGGATAGAATCATGTAGACCAGCACCATGCCCATGAGGAGGGCTCCCAGGAGTTCCCGGAAGCTTTCATTCATGCTGTCCGCCTGTCCGGAGAAGCGGAAGCTGACGGACTGGGGCAGTCCTGCCTCATTCAGGTCGTCGGTGACCTGGCTGATGACCTGGCTTAAGGGACGGCTGCCGGGATTGCCGCCGATAATGATGGACCGCTGCTTGTCGGTGCGGTTGATGGTAATAGGCCCTTCTTCATCTTTGATCTCAGCCACATCGGATATGTGAACCATGCCTTTTTTCGTTTCCACCGGAATGGCTGCCAGATCCGATTTTCTGTAGGACTCGCCGCCGTTGAAATAGACATTGATGTCCGTATCGTTGCCGTTATTCTTCACGTCGTTGGGAAGGACGCCTCCGCCGCTGCCGCTGATGGCGGAAGACAGGGTGTCATAGAGGCTTCCTACGGTAACACCGTAGTACTTGAGCTTATCCCTGTCCGGGATGATGGAGAGTTCCGGCAGTCCCTCCTGGTAGGTGGAGCTCACATCGGTGACGCCGTAGTCCCCGTTTTTCAGCATATTTTCAGCCTTTTCTGAAGCGGCAATGAGGTCCTGCATATTGTTGCCCCGAAGCTCCAGACGGAAGGCGCCGCCGCCCTGGCCCAGACCGCCGCCGGAGGTGCCGGACACAGAGGCCTGGTCTTCCTTGATCCGCACGTCGCCGTCATGAATGTTTTGGGAAATCCAGTTTCTCATTTCATCGGTAATTTCCCAGATAGAACGGCTCCGGTCCTCTCGTTTTTCCAGGGAAACCCGGATACGGCCGGAATTGACGCCGGTGCCGCCGCCTACCATGGCCATATAGTAGGAGGCCTCCGGCACCTGGGACAGATAATCCTCCAGCTGGGTGGTGACCTTATCGGTACGCTCCACGCTGGCGTCGGTGGGCAGCTTGATCTGCACATTAAAACCGCTCTCGTCGGTGCGGGGCATGTATTCCCTGCCTATAATGCCCAGGGGCACCATGGCCGTAAAGAGGGAGAGGGACAAAGCGGTGCCTGCCAGAAGCTTCTTCTTATGGAAAAAGCTCCAGTGCAGGGCTTCGCCGTAGAAATCCTGCACTCCCTTTTCCCATTTGTCCACCGCCCGCCAGAGCTTTGTATCCGGCACAGTGAGTCCTTTTTTGAAGAAGCGGGAGGCCAGCATGGGGGTCAGGGTGAAGGAAATGAAAAGGGAAAAGAGGGAGGCAAAGACGATGGTCAGGCCGAACTGCCGGAAGAACTGGCCGGTCATGCTGGACATGAAGGCAATAGGAAGGTATACCACCACGTCGCAGAGGGTAATGGCAATGGCCGCCATGCCGATTTCCATACGGCCATTTACCGCCGCCTCCTCCGGCCTTTCCCCCTTTGCCAGATGGCGGTGGATATTTTCCAAAACCACGATGGAGTCATCCACCAGGATGCCGATACAGAGGGTCATGCCCATGAGGGACATCATGTTGAAGGTAAAGCCTGCCAGGTACATGGCAAAGAAAGAGGCAATGAGGGAGGTGGGAATGGCAATCATAACCGCCGCCGCAGACCGCCAGCCCCTGAGGAAGAGGAATAGCACCAAGCCTGTGGTGAAGAGGCCTTCCACCAGGGTGCCCAGGGTATTGTGAAGGGCAGTCCTTACATAGGCGGCAGAATCGTTGACCACGATAAACTGATAGTCCGGGTATTCCTTCTTCAGCTGCTCCAGTACCGTCATAACGGCGTCAGAGGTGGAAACCAGATTGGCGTTGCTGTTTTTATAAATGGAAATCCCGATGGCATCCTGTCCGTTAATCCGGGCATAACGGGACACTTTCTTATCTTCCCGCACCACATCTCCCAGAGCGGTGATGGGAATGGAATCGCCGTTTCCTGCGGTGAGATGGATTTTCTTGATGTCCTCCACCGAATGGTACTGGGCATTAAGACGGATCTGGGTCTGCCGCCGGTCCGTATAGGAAGAGCCGGCAGGAGCCAGCTTGTTTTCCCTTTTCAGGGCGGTAATGATATCATCCATGGAAACGCCGTAGTAGGCCAGTTTGTCCCGGTCTACCTTTACGGCAATTTCCCTGTCCCTGCCGCCGGAAAGTTCTACATCCGACACGCCGTCGGCCTTGGTGAAATCGTTGACCAGAGTGTTGTCGGCCAGGGAGTACATTTCATCCAGGGGATGGGAGGACACCAGCGCCAGATCCAGGATAGGCGCTGCGTCCATATCTCTCTTTTCCACCACCGGATCATCGGCGTCATCCGGAAGGCTCTTCCTGATGGCATTGACCTTCTGGGATGCATCCACCGCCGCCGCGTCCACGTCGGCGTCAAAGTTCAGCTCCAGTGTCACCTGGGACCGCCCGGTTCTTGATTTGGAAGTAATGTGCTTCACATTGGACACGGAGGAAAGGGCATCCTCCACAGGCTTTGTAATCTGCTGCTCCACAGACTCCGCATCGGCGCCGCTGTAAGTGACGCTCACCACCACATAGGGCGTATTGATTTTAGGGTAAAGCTCCACCCCCATGCGGTAATAGCTGTAAAGACCCAGGGTGACAAAGAAGAGGACGATCATCACGATGCCGATGGGATGGGTGACGGAGTAGCGGGTCATATTGAACCGGTTCATACACTGCCTCCCTCGATATCCACGGTCATACCGTCCTTCAGTTTGGAAATATTGGTCACCGCCACGTGGTCGCCGGGGGCAATGCCCTTCACGATTTCCACATCCTCATCATTGTAGAGACCCGTGGTGACCTCCACCTTTTTCACCTTATGGTTTTCATCCACCAGGAAGGCGTATTTCTTCCCGTTGTTATCAAGGACCCCCTCCTTGGGAAGGTATATGGCATCCTTCCGTTCCAGGGCCGTCACCTCGCTCCGGCCAAAGAGACCGCCCCGCAGGCCGTCGGCTCCTCCCGAAAGGAGAATCCGCACCTTGTAGGAATGGCTCGCAGCGTCCAGGGCAGGGCTGATGTAGGAAATGGTACCTTCTATCTCTTTGCCCAAAGAGTCAATAGACACCGATACCGCCATGCCTTCCCGGAGCGCCCCGATATCCTGCTCCGCCACGGCGCAGTCCATGTAGAGGCTGCTGTTATCCACCACGGTCAGGAGCTTCTGTCCTGCCGATGCCCATTCCCCTGCTTCCGCATTCCGGTAGCCGATGGTACCGGAAACGGGGGACAGGATGGTCATATCCTCCTTCTGGGCCGCCAGGGCGTCCGCCGTATACTGCGCCTTCGATGCGGCCGCCTCCTTGCTGGCAATCACCGCCGGAATGCCGCCCACATCCTGGCCCGTGAGACTCTCCAGGGCTGCCTTGGCCTCCATCATGGCCCGGTACTTGTCATCCCGTTCCTGCCGGGACACCGCCCCTTCACCGAAAAGGGTCTCATACCGCTCATAGGTAGTGAGGGCATTGTCATAGTCACTCTGCGCCTTCATGGTGCCCGCATCATAGGAAGACCGGCTCTCCACCGCATCGGCAGCAGCCTGCTCGCTGCCCGCCCGGTTCGCCGCCAGGGACAAGGAAATATCCTTCGTATCCTGGGTAAGAAGCACATCCCCTGCCTCCACATGGTCCCCCAGGTCCACGTTAATAGACGCAATGCGGCCGGCATACTTGGGCGAAATATCCACCGAAGCCTTCGGCACCGTCTCCCCGGACAGCACCACCCGCTTCATCATATCCTTCCGCTCCATAGTCTCCACCGTCACCCCGGGACGGCCGGAAAGTTTCTTACCGCTTTGGGAGCTGCGATGGGTATAGAAATAAATGCCCCCAAACAGGACAATGAGGATACATAGCCAAAGAATCGTTTTCCATTTTGCAGAATGAAGCCGCACTCTCTCCATAGGGCCCTCCCAGATGCAGCCGTATTCCAAACTGCATTTTTATCTTTATTATACACCGGACCATGAGAGTTGAGGCATACAAATCATAGAGTACCGGAAGTTTTTACAGGGATGGCCCAATCATCCTTTTGCGGTATTGCGAGCTAATGGGCAGATGTTCATTTGCATGTTTGCGATTTCAGTCATAGTGGCGGAGGTGGCTCAGGGGGCTCAAGGGGGACGCCCTGCGGGCGAGGGGAAGGTGCGGCGCACAATTCATATAGCGCCGCAAGTATTGTAACCGGCGGCGGAGCCGCGAAATACATAATCTGTGCCGCTATATAATTTGATGCGGCACACCATCCCCTGAGCCACCTGAGTCACTTGAGCCACTATGACTATACCCGTAAACGTGCAATGCAAATCTAACCAACATCTCGCAATACTGAAATTGGCATAATAAAAACAGCAGCCCCTAAGAAATGCTGCTGTTTTTATCTGCTGATATAACCTCCCCCATCTATGGGGGAGGTGCCCGCAGAGTGAACATCCTGCATAGGATGTTCAAGTCTGGTCAAAGTTGGCGCTTTTTCTGCACATTAAAGTGCCTTCCTTTTGTGACCAGACGGAGGGGGCTCTCGCTGAAGTCGCTCCCACCGTTTTCCCGCATCCGTCCAGCCGCCTTCGGCGGCCACCCCTCCACCGCTAACGGGGCCCCCTCCCCTCTAAAGAGGGGAGGTTAATGGATCTGCGGCGCAGCCGCTGGATTCCTTGTCCCCTTGAGGTGGCAGCGAACACGATTTGGAGGAGCGTTAGCGACGCGCAAATCGTAGTGAGTCGCTTCCCACCGGGGCGACGCGAGCGCAGCGAGAGGGGTGTGCTATCGGTATTAAGGAAGCGCTGATTAATTCGCAGAGTCAGATTTCATAAGGATTTTTATGCACTGCTTCGTCATAATCCTCCTTAAATAGCTCGCTATTCGCGTCGGATTATTCCTCGCATTGCATAAAAATCCAAGAATGAAATCTGACAACGATTTAATCAGTGCTTCCTTAAAACGTTCAGTAACCCCCGCGCCACTTCGTGGCCCTCTCCACCGGGTCAATCACAAAAGGAAGGCGCCTTAATGGGCAGGCTAGGCGCCAACTTTGATTGGTCGGCCAGCCGACAAAAGGAAGGCACTTTAATGGGCAGTAAAAGTGCCAACTTACGGCTGGCTCGCATGTCCTATGCAGGACATGCGCATCTCGAGTCCTATGCAGGACTCTCGCCTGAGAGGGGGCGCAAGTTTGCGGCAAAGCCGCGGGGACTCAACTCTCAAATCTCAACTCTGCTTTTCTCAAAACGTCCAATGAATCCCCACGTTCCACTGCCATTTCCTGTTCCAGGTGCCGCCGAATTCTCTTTCTCCATCAGCGTAGAGGCAGGTGCTGCCGTTGATGCGGTAGGTGCCGCCGAAGCCCGCTTCGTACCAGGTGTCCCGGTAGTCCATGCTTGTCGTCATGGTTTCTCCATCCGGGGCGGTGAGGTAGTAGTCCCGGTTTCCGCCGAATTCATGGAGCACCGAGAATTTGGCGTAGTAATCGAAGGGATGGTTTCCTTCTGTCTTTCTCTGTCCCAGGAGGATGCCAAGCCGTCCGATGGCGCTGTTGAAACTGTCCATGTGGACTGTCTTGCCCCGGCCGGTGGTGTAGTCTTTGCTGTCCAGGTGGCCGAAGACAACCTGGGCCTGGGGTTCCAGGAAGAGGCCTTTTTTATTTAAGGTATGGGTCCTGCCGTACTCGATGGACAGGCTTTCTTCCCTTGTCCGGAAGGAGGCGCTGTCCGGCCATTCTCCGTAGCTGTGAAGGGTGGTATCGTCCCGGCCCACTTTCGCTACCACGTCGGTGTAGGAGCCGCAGTCGCCGAACCAGGTGCCGTAGAGGGCGCCGGCGAAGGTGTGGTCCTTGCCGCTGCCGTTTTCATACCGCGGGTTGCCGATGCCCCGTTCGAAGAGGAAGCCGTAGATGCTCTTCCGGTTCGCCGCGTAATCATAGCCCAGCTGGAGGCGGTTGTACTTGCTGTACACCCCGTCGCCGCTGTAGGCGCCGTGGGTATCCCGGGCCCAGAGGCCGGATACGTCTTCCTTCTTATCCCGGAACCGGAGCTCCCCCATCCGCTGGCGGAGGGTGTCGATGGAATTCCGGTAGAGGGCGTAGGTGTTGTCGGTGGCATGGAGGAGGGTCTTCGTGCTCTGGTTAATGGTCCTCTGCAGTTTCGTCAGGTACCATTCCGTATCCTTCGCATCGCCATAGCCCATCACCTCACGGACATACTTGCCGTTCTGGATGGTGGGCGTCACGTCCCAGAGGCCCCCATCGTCCAAGGTGAGTCCGGTGAAGGTGGCCTTCCCGCTGTCATCGGTGATCATGAGCTCATGCTTCTCCCCCGTCACTTCCTGGCCGGTGAGGAAACTCTCATCATGGACCTGGATCTTCCCGGAAGCGCCGGCTGCAGAAGAGTCTATATGGACTTTGTCTCCGAAACCGGACTTGTTATCCTGCCCAAGATCCGACTTCATGCGGAAAATACCGCCATTCCCGCTGTAACTTCCCACATCCAGATGTTCGTAGTGCGGGTTGTATTCCATATTCACAACGCCGCCATTATTGTGGAGCAGTGATGTTACCGTACTATCAGCAGTCATGTCCCACCGGGCACCGTTGGCAAGGGTGAGATTGGTGGTGCCTTCTGTCAGGACGCCGGAAAGATTCTTGCCACTTTCCACCGCTGATTTACCCCGCAGCAGGGAGTCGGCCGTATCCAGTTTCAGATTGATGGTGCCGCTGCCCATACTTAGCAGGTTCCCGTAAATCTGCTTCGTACCTTCTCCAAGAGCCGTAATGGAACCTTCCGCTTTGGCAGAAAGGGCATCCTGGTCTTCGCCGGTCTGCACCTTCATGCCGCCGTCAAAGAGCACATTGCCCTTCGCCGCAGAAAAGACAGCTGCATTTTGGACGGCCGTGGTATCGAGCAGGACGGAAGCGCCATCTCCCAATTCGGTGGTGCCGTACAGATTGTAAATGCCATAAACATAACCATTGGACAAAGCAGGAGCAGAGACAGAAATGGAAGCATCATCGCCAATCTGGGAAAGGGCGTTGTTATAGAGGCCAAAAAGCTGCACATTGGAAGATGTGTCTCCATCATAAGACACCACAGTGTGAGACTGATTTTCTAGCTTGAGATTCAAAGATCCATCTGCCATCTTTCCTTCAATATCATATCCTGCAATCCAAAAATAAGGTGCTTGCCCCTTCACCTGTACTTTATTCAGGCTATGATCCCCTATAGCTAATTTACTGTTTACAGATAATGCACCATACACTTCATTTGTATCAGAAGCTTGAACGGTACTAACATAATGGTCCTGTATGTCTGTAGTACTGCTGTTATTCTGCCGGATACCAAAAGCCAGCGTTTCATTGACAGCATTCACATTCACTTGCAGTCCCTGCTCCGCTTCCATCCTGCCGGAATTATCCATCTTGATTCCATAGGTACTGGCTCCTGTCCCATGGGTACCGGTATTTTGGGCAGAAGCCTGTATCGTATTTTCCGTTCCCAAATGGATGAGAGCGCCGTCATTTTCTAAACCCCGTGTAACAATATTGCCTGAATCTCCTTCATAGGAGACAAAGGTCTTTCCTTTCTTTCCAATGAATCCCCCTTCGTCTCCTTCTCCTGCTTTAGCATCGCTTTGCGCCTTTACGCCAGTTACCACCTGAGCTTTGCCTTTGGCCTGCACCTCATTCAAGCCATCCTCTCCTATAGTAAATTTACTATTTTGGGAAAATACACCATAGGTTTCATCTGTATCAGAAGCCGTAACCGTATTGGTAAAATAATTTCGTATGGACGTGTTACTACCATTATCCTGCCGGATACCATAAGCTGCAGATTCATTATCAGCATTCACTTTGATTTGCAGTCCCTGGTCCGCCTCAAACCTTCCGGCAGCGTTCATCTTAATGCCATAAACACCGGTTCCCGTCCCATGGGTACCGGTATTCCGGGCAGACGCCTGAATTGTATTGCCTTCTCCCAGCTTGACAAGAGCACCGTAGTTTTCCACGCCTCGTGTATCTACATTTTTTGAATCTCCCACATAGGAAACAAGAGTCTTTCCCCTCTTGCCAATGGATAGGATATCCTCCACTCCTTCATCCACTTCTCCCGCATTGGCATCGTTTTGTGCAATCAGGCCCATCACAAAGTCGGCCCTGCCATTTGCCGTGACTACGTTGGTCATATTATCACCAATTTTTGCATTTGTATGATAGTCCGTATAGATTCCGTACACAGAGCCAATGGTTCCTGTAGTCGTAGCATAAATCTGTGCCTCATTACCCAAAGTAAAATCTGTATGGGACAGGCGTATTGCTATGGCCTCACTTTGGGTAAGTGTATAATTTTTTTCATTGTGGAACTCCGTCGATATGACAGCATCTTTTCCGATAGACAGCGTCTGGCGGCCTTTGGCTGGTTTATCATAGGTCTCGTTATTCCAATTGTGGACCGTTTGAACAGCATCGGAGATAAGATGAGTAGACTCCCCATCTACCTGCGTCTTGACCTTAATGGCAGTGCTATCCCCTATCTGCGCCTTCCCATAATGGATAACTCCCAGACCAAACACTTCTCCCCATGTCCCCGTGTGAACAGAAACACTAGAAGTAAGTCCACTTCCAGCCTGAAGGTTTTCCCCATCCACTTCAATACCGTAGAGTCCTGCGCTTTCCGTTGCCTTATTGCCTGTCAGGCTCACGGAAATATGATCTCCCAGCTGGGCCGTTCCCGCATAAGGTTTCCCTGTATCATTGGTTGCATTAAACAGCTGGAATCCATTGAGCTGAATGCCTCTGGCTCGAATACCATTTCCCGTGAAATCCCCGCTGATCTGCATGCCGGATTTCAGATTCAGGGTCCCATTCCAGCCATAGCCCGTATCAATGACCCCCGTATCCTCCTGAGTCTGTCCTCCATTTTCCACATGCACCGTATTGGAGTTGACCTGGACAGTTCCCGTAGAAGAAGGAGCTACATAAATGGCCGTAGCATAGGTATGCCCCTTCACATTGAAATCATCATCGATGACCTTGTCCTTATCCGTCACAACGAGAGGCGCCGTCTGTACCGCCGCCTCTGCCGCGGAGGGCACCACAAAAGCTCCCGTTAGCGCCAGGGCTGCCAGGAGGATCCTTGCCTTTCTCAGGGAAGAAGATTGTCTACCCCCCCCCGATTTTATTTTTAACTAGTTCGTGTTCCATAAGACATGCCTCTCTTCTCATCTATTTCTGCAAAATAAAAAAGCCCACAATCCTCCAAGCGTTCATGCGCTTCCTTTCTGCATTATATACCTGATGATTTACCGTGTTTAACTATAGTCCTTTTCCCTGCTATTGTCAAGGAATTTTACAATAATATTACAAATAATGTGTTTAACTATGATAAATACAGACTTCTGGTCTGAATCCCGAGACCAGGAAATAGAAATCGGACATAGCACCTTTGGGCCTGTTATGCAAATATAATGCATGTTATTTATAAATATGCATAAATAGACCGCCAACTGGGTCATCAGGCCCTTTGGGCCGGGGGACCGGTGGATGAGTGAGCGGCCATACATGCGGGGCTTCTAGCCGCTAGCTTCTAGGGAAGCACTGATTAAATCGTTGCCAGATTTCATTCTTGGATTTTTATGCAATGCGAGGAATAATCCGACGCGAATAGCGAGCTATTTAAGGAGGATTATGACGAAGCAGTGCATAAAAATCCTTATGAAATCTGGCTCTGCGAATTAATCAGCGCTTCCCTAGCTGCCAGGAAAGCTGATCAGGCCCTGCGGGCCAGACCCATCAGAACCCTATAGCTAACCCCACCCTGGCGGGAGCCCCTTCCCGAGGAAGGGGCCTCGTGTAGAGGCAATTGTCCGTTTTGGGATTGTACGCAAGCGGGTTCCTATTCGCGGCTTCGCCACTGATCGTTAGCCTCCTTCCTTGGGAAGGCGGAGTGTGCTTCGGCCGGGCTCTAAGGTGCTCGCTTAATGTGCAGGTTATGCTCGCAAATGAGCCCGGCTTGGGCATCCTATGCAGGATGCCCACATAGGACCTCCGAGTCAATTGTAAGTTGGCGCTTATACTGCACATCAAAGCGCCTTCCTTTTATCAATTGACGCTGCCCACGGGGCTGAGGATAGCTGATGGGATCTGTTGGAAGCGCCGCAGGCTTACCAGCTTTCCTAGTGGCTAACAGCTAGAAGCTAGTGACCTGTCTCAACCATATTTGGGTTAATTCTATATGGTAATTTTTATAGAACTGTATATGAGATTGACCCCAAGCATGCAGCCCCTTGGAGAAGGGGCGCGCCAAAGGCGGAGGATAGATCACCGTGACGGTAAAAACGGAATGTGAGCTAATCCCTAATCATTCCGCCCCTTCGGGGCATCCATCCCCTGCCCTTTGGGCTGCCCCCTTCTCTAAGGGGGCGCGCTTTTAACGAATAGAGTCATTTGTTATTTAACATGTTCAGTAGTTGTCGCGTTAATTGCGCCTGGCAGTATTAACCCAAATATGTATAGTGGGCCCGTTGTCAAGACCAGCTTTTCAAAAACTAAGCGCGCCGATTG
>ERZ1034920.979-NODE-979-length-19695-cov-7.891548_pt1 | contig 19695 bp, 14 predicted proteins | sample MGYA00520688_ERZ1034920 | MGnify/ENA primary metagenome ERZ1034920 (study PRJEB33766, sample SAMN09781785) | gut metagenome | biome: gut microbiome | host: Homo sapiens | place: Madagascar | study: EMG produced TPA metagenomics assembly of the PRJNA485056 data set...
CAAAAATCCTTGTTCGCATCAAAAGATTACGAACCAGACGCAGAAGTTTTTGGTAGGATAGCAGATGGCAAGCCTTGGTGGACAAGCAAACCTTGTACCCCGTTGAATTATGAAGGCGATTACCACGAAAGAATTCAAGGAGATTCTAAGGTCAGTGCACAATTAAATAATCCAAATGCCCTTGTAGGTATTAGTATGGCTTATTCTCCTTGGGAATACGAAGACAATACTGAGTTTTGCAACAGCAAATCTGCAAAATTTTTGCCCGAAAGGATGAGTTATAGTCCAAAAGAAAATCTGATAGTTGCTGAATATAAAGTGCCTTCATATTTCCACCGCTTAAAATCAAAAGTTAACGGAAAAATTATGGGATATCCTTTGCAATTGTCCGGCATGAATGCGATTGATTTTGGTTACAATTACGTTTACGCATACGAAGCTAAAAATATTGGCATGATGAATCCTGAAAGTTCTAATATGACAATGGATGTACAGATATTTAGAGATTACATACACCTTGGCGGAAGTTGCAGATACAAAGACGGGTGTAACAATATTTCTCCATTACAGACCAATTTGATGTTTGCGGTCGACAATTTACCGGCAATAATTACACTGAAACTTTGGAAAAAACAACCGATAAACAAATACGTAAAAGGCGATATATATTACAAAATATTGATTACTGACTAAGATGAAGATTGAAAAAAATGAAAAATATGTTAAAATTAAAATATACTACGATTATGGGTCAGTTAGAATATGAAAAAGACTTGTGATATTGTTAAGAGATTCTTAAATAAGTACAGTAAACTAAAATCAGCTTATACTCTGGCAGAAGTTGTCGTAGTAATGCTTGTTGTTGCAGTTGTTGTAAGTGTAAGTATTAAGATTACAAAAGTCAAATTAGATAATATTATTTCATATACATATTATTCCGGATATTCGACGTTGAGAAGTGTTACTGGACAGGTTCTTGCAGATTTCAAATCAACTGATAACGTCTACATTGACAAAGAAGCTTGGTTAGTTTTTCCTAAAAATTTTTTCATAACATTATTTTTAAATAATAAAGTTATTGCTGAAACACAGAAAAAATATTATTGTGCTGGAGAATATTATGGTGCTCGCCCTACTGGAGTAGATCTAAAATCTTTGAATAATATAACTCCATGGTTTACTTATCATACCTCCATTATTTATGCAGATTCTCCAGAGGGGTTGGATTGTCCAAGAATGATGAAGAAATTGGATGCAGTAGAGAATTACTTAAAATGTACAGATGAAGAAGATATTGTTGGTTACTCAGATAGGACGAGAGAATATTGGGATTATTCAGAGTTGAAGTATTCTTATTCTTATGATTCCCCATACCATGATGGGAAATGTCATTCTAATTTATACCATTATGTTGTAGCAAGTTATCCAAAACGTTTTCAATGTAATGGTCGTGATGATTATTTTTTGTATCCAATAGAAGATTCTTTAAAGCATTGGCCTATTTGTGTAGGTGAGGTTGAAACAAGTACCCCAGAATCTGAAACCTGTACCACCCCATCAGAAGCAGAACAAGAGGTACATCGATGTCAAAACCAAGAAGAATGGAAGGGTGAACCGACTTGCGGGTATGTTCCAATAACTTGTCCCGAAGGCAACCATTGGAGCGTAAATTCCTGCGGATGCGTACCTGAATCACCTACACTTCCACGTAAGGGAATAAACTTCTGTAGGAAATTTGTAAGCTATACAAATACAAAATCGAATTCTCCGGAATGTACAGGTACTGCAATCTCTTCTACTGAAACAGATTTCAGTGACAAAACAGCAGATATAACACTTCGCAACGGAATGCGTATATATAACATGAGTCAAAATCCACAAGAAATCGGAATTCTTGAAGGAAATACTCAAGGTGCATCATATGACGGTGTCCCGAATATTAATACATTTGGTTACACAGTTTACCTTGATATCGATGGAGAAAAAGGCTCATCGACACTTTGGGAAGATGTTTATAAATTCTACATAACAATGGCAGGAAAAGTTATACCTGCTTATGATGAAAACAATCCAAACGAAGAAGTCGGTGGTAATAGTAGACGGCACCTTATGACAAGCGTCGAAAGAGAAACTATCGTTGATGGACGTCGTCAAATGCGATGGTTGAAGAAAAGCGTAACCTTTAAAGAAGGCGCTTGCACATCTAACTACTTAGGAGCATCTTCTCGTTATTGCAACGGAGTAAATTTACTTCCGGATTGTAACGATCCGATCAACCCATGTCTTATGAAACACGTAAGTCCGGTGAAGTTTTTCTAACAGATGATGCGTAGATATATCTAAATACATCAATTTCTCACATTTTATTTTTCAATCTTGTAACATCCACCATTGTATGAAATTCTAATCTGTGATAGGCTTTTGGTATGATTACGAAATTTGAAATTGATGAGTTAGCACAACAATATGAAACTCCGGATTTTATAAAGGATGATCCGGTACAATTTCCGCACAGATTTAACCAAAGTAAAGAGGACTGCGAAATTGCAGGATTTATTGCTTCCTTGCTGGCTTATGGAAACAGAAAAGTTTTTATAAAAAAACTCAATGAATTATTTGAAATAGCTCAAAATGAACCGTATAATTTTATTTTGAATTTTGAACCGAAAATTTTGAAAAGTTTTAATTATCGTTTTGGTACAACGTCAGATTTTGTAGAAATATTTTCTGCAATGCGTAAATTGTATGAAAAAGATGGCGGGCTGGAAAAATTATTCAAATACGGTTATGATAATCAACTTGATGGTAAAAATCATATTAATTTTATACCAATTGTTGATTATTTTTATTCGCAATTTAGTGATAAAGCCGGACAAGGTGCTTATTTTATGATTCCAAATCCTAAAAAAGGTGGAGCGATGAAGCGTATGTGTATGTTTTTGCGTTGGATGATTAGAAAAAGCTCTGTTGACTTAGGAATTTGGCATTTTATGAAACCGTCAGAACTTCTAATACCTTTAGACACACACGTTGCAAGACTTTCTCGAGAAATGGGTATTTTGACAAGAAAATCAAACGACTTTAAAGCCGTTCTGGAAATAACTGAAAATCTTCGTAAATTTGACTCACATGATCCGATAAAATATGACTTTGCTATGTTTGGTTATGGAGTGAATAACAAGTGAAACGTGAAAAGTGAGAAGTGAAAAGACCATTTTATTAGTGAGTGGTGAATGGTGAGTAGTGAGCAGACTGTTTAAAAAAGAAGTAGGGCGGGATACCCATCCCGCCAACGTTATTTCAGACAATGATACTTCAATCAGCATTGACAGATTCTGAATAAGACGAAAATCTACGCTAAACGCTAGATTTTCTGTCTTTTTAGAATGACGGGAATTGCGACTATTTAATAAAATAACTAAACCGTAATTTCATTTTCCAATTGCCCAAGCGAACAGTTCTCCTGCTTTTCGGTTGTAGTCTCTGCCGTCATCTTTTGCAAAAAGATTTTCATAATGGCTGTTTGTACTTCCGTTAAGTGAAAATGATGGGTTTGTCATCATTAATTGATGAGTTGTAATTCCGTGTTTTAGCGGGAACAAGTCATCCATTTGCATAAAACTAGGAAGTTTGTCACTTGCATAATTATAGGCAAAAAGTGCGCTGTTTATTCGGTTTAGTTTTTGCTCGTAAGAAAGTCCTCCTTCGTTATTGTCATTTGTGACCTCAACTCCGACTGCAAAATCTCTTTGGTATTTTAGTTTTTCAGACAAATTTTTAACCGTATTAAAATCATCTCCTGTTATAAAATCAGTTCCGGCATTCAAACCCATCAGGCGGTATCTTTCAAAATCGTCAGAACTTTTTTCACCAACAAAACTAATATCTGTTTTGCCAGAACGAGCTCTGATTTCATACAAAATATACTGCATTTGATGATAATTCGGGAGTGCACCGACACCTGTATAATTCGTCATATCATAACCGCCGATGTGTTTTGCAGAGTCAATGAACATACATTCAAAACCTAAATTCATTAGTTTTACACATTCATTTATGTATATTTCAACGTGTTCAGAATTATGCCAGCTAAAAATTTCGTCATCCTGATTAGGTTTGGCAATTTTTATCTGATCTGCAGAAATTACATTGCGAAAACCAGCCTTTATTCCCCTAAAATGTGCCAAATCTACAAATGCTTTTAATTGTTCTTTTGGCGAAATTTTATCAACAATTGAGTAATCTATTATATTATCGCTATAGTTCGTATTCAGCCTTATTGCATATAGCGAATTCTCTTCGTACAAACCTTTTTCGTAAGCGTCACCATAAATATTTTGCCAAATTTGCGATAAAATTACACAATTTGCAAAACTTTTTGCAGATGGTGGAATTGCAGGTAAAAGCTTTATACAGTTCAGAATTCCGTTGCAAGTACAGCCATTATCCATAACAGCAATTGCTCTATTGTTGATTTCGATGTAATTTGCAAGCCTCCCCCATTTGTCACCATAGTTAGGTGTTGCAATATTGTTTGGAAAATTTTTATAAAAATTACCGCTTTCTGATAGAGTTACAATAATTTCTATTGCTTTTTTTAGGGGAAGTTTAAGTAAATCTGCAGGAACGATATTCGCAAGCCAACGTTTGTTATATGCACTACTAATCCCGTGGAATGCAATATAATTGCTGAAATTGTCTTTTTTAAGCTCTGTTGTTTCGCCAATAGCTTTCAATAATTTGTTAACACAATTCATAAACAAGTTATAAATAAACTTAATAAAAAATTCATTATCTAAGGTGGTAATAAAAAATTTTTTGGTGCTAAAATTAACGTAGTAGTTATAAGAAGGAGAATAGTTATGATTAATGAAAAATTGGAAAAAGCTTTTAATTATCAAATCAATAGAGAATTGTATTCTGAATATTTGTATTTATCAATGCAAGCATATTTTGAAAGATTGAATTTGAAAGGTTTTGTAAACTGGATGACAGTACAAGTTCAAGAAGAACATGCACATGCAATGGGAATGTTCAATTATTTGTGCCAAAGAGGTGGAAAAATTGAACTTGAAGCAATTGAAAAACCTGAAATTGATTGGAATTCACCTTTAGAAGTTTTTGAACATATTTTAACTCACGAAGAACTAGTTACATCATTGATTAACCAATTGATGGATGTAGCAGAAGAAACAAAAGACCGTGCAGCAATTTCGTTTTTAAACTGGTATTTGAAAGAACAAGTTGAAGAAGAAGATAATGTTGGCAATGTGTTAGCAACATTAAGATTAATCGGAGATGACAAGAAAGCATTGTTAATGCTTGATAAAGACCTTGCTACGAGAACATTTGTAGCTCCTGTAATCGGTTAGGTTGAATTCAAACAAATATTATTAGAAATTTTGAAATAGAGTTGAAATAAATTTTGAAAAGGCAGAAAATCTATGCTAAACGCTAAATTTTCTGTCTTTTCAGAATAACATGGATTGATGCTACTCATGATATCATTCTGGTTTACTTAAATACATGTATGGTGTTTTCTTATTTAATCCCTAAATACTTGTAGACAATGACGGGGCGATGTTGATAAATTGGCGGACTAAATCGCTATCCCAAAGTTTGCCGGCTCCGTCTTTCAAGATTTCGCAAGCCTTTTCAACACTCATTCCTTTTCTGTAAGGTCTGTCAGAAATTAATGCGTGATAAGTGTCTGCAACGGCAACAATTCTTGCCTCAAGTGGAATTTCATCACCTTTCAAATGCTCAGGATAACCACTTCCGTCAACGTGTTCGTGATGATATTTTACAATCGGGATTAAGTCGTGCAAGGCCTCGTTTGGCGCAAGAACTTTTTCAGCACCGATTACAGGGTGTTGTTTCATGATTTTCCATTCGTCATCTTCTAATTTTCCTGGTTTTTTCAATACATTTTCAGGAATACCGATTTTGCCAACATCGTGAAGCAATGCGCCTAATTTAATTCTCTGAACTTCATCTTCAGGAAGATTTATTGCACGAGCAAGGGCTTCTGAATATCTTGAAACAGAAGTCGAATGACCTTTTGTATACGGGTCTTTTGCATCAATTGCACTCGCAAGAGAGTTTGCAAGTTCCATCAAATGGTTTTGAGAAACAATTTGTTCATTGTTGAATTTATGGACAAGTTCTTCTTCAAAGTTTACACCTAATTGAGAATGGCGTTTTGCAATAACTTCTGCATAAGAATGCAATGCGTCATCATCCCAGAAATTGAAATCTGATGAACTTACAATTGCAGACATACCTTCTTTATAACCTTTAGCCTGTGAAATATACATTGCTTGTTCTGCAAGGATAAGAAGTTTTTCTTGATCACGACTGCATTCAGGATAAGTTGCAATACCAACGGAAACCTTTACAGGTCCAACGTCATCAACAAAACAACAAGATAAACAATAAGTAATATATTCTGCCAAATACTTAGCGTCCGGAGTGTTCGTGTCAGGCAAAATAATCGCAATTTCATCACCGCCGTAACGTCCTGCTTTATCGTTGCTTCTTATATTTTGTTTAACTTTTTCAGCCAAAAGCTTGATAACTTCGTCGCCTTTTGCGTGTCCAAGTTCTCTGTTGATTTTAGAAATATTGTTTACATCAAGCATAATGATTGATAAATTTGAATCGTTTTCTTCTGCTCGTCTAAGTTCTGCAGACAATACTTCTTGGAAACCTCTGTGAGTATACAAGCCTGTCAAAGTATCAGTGTTTGCATACTTGTTAGTTTGTTCAAGTAATTCAACATTATCCATAAATAATGCACAATAATTTGCAATAAACGAAAATAAACCGATATGATTTTCGATATTGTCTTTCCCAATCGCCATAACACCTTTACATCCGCTAACAGAGATTAACGGCAAAATTAATGTCGGGGATTGCTGGATATATGGAATATTTAAAAACTTACTATTTTTGCAAACTTGCGGAGAACCATTTTTAAAACACTCAATAACAGGATTTGTGTCATCTGATAGGAATAATTTTGATGTGTAAGTGCTTCCCATAGAATTGAAAAGCTTGATATTAATACATTTTGATTTTTCGTGAAAAGCTCCGAATGCAGTGAAAACATTGTTTAATTTTTCTATAAATAAATTATGAACTGCGCTGAAAAGATCATAAACTGTTTTCTTTTTACTTAAAGTGTTGTTTAAATTGTTTACAAGTTCTGCATAATCAATAACTCTGTGCGAACTTGCATTGGTATTACCCATATATCCTGCATACATTCTGTTGGATGTTTTATTCGTATTAAAGTTGTTGATACGTGCAACGATATTGGATGTTTCAGCAGAAATCGGATTGGATGCTCTTTTTTCTTCTTTTTTTTGAGTTTTAACAGGGGTTTTAATTGTAGGTTTTTTCAGCGCATTAAGTTGTTTCGATAGTGGGTTCGAAACATTCTTTTCGCGCTTGGACGGCGACTTCGCTATTGATTTTTCTGAAATTATATCTTTATTTTCGTTCAAAATCTACACCTACACACATTTGTTATAAAACATATGATAAAACATTTTTGCCTAATATGGCACTATGGTTTACATAACTTAAAACTATTCTATTATTAATTTCACCGAAAAACAATACGCCATTTAGATGGCAATACCTACCATTTTAATAAACAGTACACAAATAAGTTAAATTTATTTTACTACCTTTGTAGTATAACATAAAACATGCTTTTTGTGACCTTTTTGAGATATTTTTTTACAGAAGTTAATATTCAGAGAGATTTAAACCGTTTTTTATGTAGTGATTTTTACCGTTAATTTTTCTATCTAACAATTCGCTAACAATATTTATGTTAAAATATTGTGGTTGAATTAAGGAGAGCTTTCGTATGGAAAAATTTTTTGATTATATAAAAAGGCATGCCGATTTGTTTACATTTCTCGGATTACTTATATTGTGCTATTTTATTTTCTTTTTTAATATAGGAAATTACCCGTTGATGGATGTTGATGAAACGAGATATGTTTCTATGTCTAGAGACATGTTTCATTTCAAAGACTTTTTGACTTTATATTTGAATGGAGAATTTTTCTTTGAAAAACCGCCTCTTTATTTTTGGGGTGAATGTCTTTCTTTTGCAATTTTTGGAAAGGTTACCGAATTTACGGCAAGATTTCCGGTTGCACTGTACGGAACACTTTCAACATTATTGTTATATTTTACCGGTAAAAAAATTGTTTCTCGTCGTTATGGATTTATTTCAGCATTAATTCTTGCAACGACGTTAGAATTCGTGATATTAGCAAAATTTGCAATCCTTGATATTGTTGTAACAATGTGTGTCGGATTTTCAGTTATGTTTGGGTTTTTGACACAATTTGTTAAAGATAAAAACAAAAAATATTTTTGGTGGTTGTTCTATATTTTTTCTGGTTTAGCTGTAATGGCAAAAGGTATTCCTGGGTTTGTAGTTCCGTTTGCAATAATGTTTTTTGTCACAATTGCAAACAAAACTTTCAAACAAGTTTTTAAACCTCAATATATTCTTCCGGGTTTTTTGCTATTCTTGTTAATCGTTCTGCCTTGGCATTTGATTATGTTCAAAATACATGATCCGCTATTTTTCCATGAATATATTATCAAACACCATATTGAAAGATTTTTAAACTCAAACGAAATCAATAGAGAACAACCATTCTATTTTTATATCTTAACTATTCTTTGGGGATTAGTACCTTGGATTTTTTCAGCAATTGCTGTTGGAATTACGAAACTTAAATCAATTAAAAAGTTCTCGGTTAAAGAGCTCTCTAGCCCGCAAAAATACATGTTATTCAACGCAATTGCGTTTGTAGTAACGATGTTATTTTTCTCTTCTTCAAGTACAAAATTAATTACATATATCTTGCCTGTTTATTTCTTTACAGCGTGCATAATTGCTTTTGTCTGGGAAGATTACATGTTCAATGGAAAATATAAAAAACCAATTAATATTTCAGTATATATTTTAGGTGGAATTTGTATATTAGCAGGAATTCTAACTTGTTTTGCACAATTTGTATTACCTGCTCAAACTTATGCAGACTTTTTAATTATAAAATGGTTCTGTATTGTACTTGTTTTACTTTTTGGTATTTCTAGTATTGCTTGTGCAATCAAGAATTTCCCAAAAGGAGTTTTCGCAGCTTATGTTTTGCTAATTTTAATTACGTCAGCTTTTGGAACAAAATTGTTCTACCAAATGGATTACGAGTTTGGTCAAAATGATTTGATGCAATTTGCTAAGTATGCAAAAGCTCACAATAACAAAGTTGTTGTATTGAATGATGAAAGAAAATATTCTGTAGTTTATTATTACGGTGAACCAACTGATATGGATAGCAGAGATGTTTTATTTATTTCTCAAAAAGATGATGAAGAAATGGCAAAGCTCGGACATATTCTTGATGATAAAAATATTGTTGTGATTGTTAGAAACAAACAAATACCAAAAATTGATAAAACTTTTGATTTTGATGTAATATTAGAAGGAAGAAAACATTCACTTGTTAAGGTTCACTAACAATGTTACAAAGATACGAAAAATTTCTAAAAGAAATTTTAGATCCAAAACTGGAAAAATATTTTGAAGAACAGTGCGAATTTGTAAAATGCAAAGAAAGCTGTTCTTCGTGCTGTGAAGTTGGAGAATACCCATTTTCAAGACTTGAACTTGAATACTTAATGTCAGGTTTTGTAAATCTTTCATTTGAAACAAAACATATAATAAAAGAAGAAATCAAACATCTGAAACGAGAACAACCTAAGATGTATAAATGCCCGTTTCTTATTAATAAAATGTGTTGTCTGTACAAATACAGAGGAATAGTTTGCAGAATACACGGACTTGCTTGGTATGACGAAGTCGAAAACAGAATTCGTCTACCATATTGCGTAAACAAAGGTTTGAATTACGGTTCCGTATTCAATCGTGAAACGGGCGAAGTATTTTTAGAAAACCCAATAAAAGAACGATTGAGGATAGATACTATCCTCAAAAGTCCTGAAGCTGAACCTTATAACCTCGAATGTGGAGAAATTCGTCCACTTTTAAAGTGGTTCTAATATGTTTTAAATACTCTAAATTTTAGTGTAGATATTTTACATATAAGTAAACAGAGCTTATTACTAAAGATACAAATGTTACAAGTGCACCGTATTTCATAAATCTCATAAATGAAATAGTATGACCTTTAGAATGGGCTGTTTCGCTTACAATTACATTTGCAGCTGCGCCGATTATCGTCAAGTTACCGCCAAGACAAGCACCTAAAGATAATGCCCACCACAACGGATGATGTCCTGTGCCTGTGTATGGTAATGTATGCTGAACTTGCGCAATAAGCGGAGCCATAGTAGCTGTGTAAGGAATATTATCAATAATGCCTGACAACATACCTGATCCCCACAAAATTAACATTGTCGCAACTGTCAAACTTCCGTGAGTAAATTGAATTAATTTATCTGCTAAGAAGCTGATACCGCCATTTGCTTCAAATCCACCAATAATTATGAATAATCCGATGAAGAAGAAAATAGTGAGCCACTCTACATCTCTATAAATTTCTTTCGGTTTTTCAAACAACAGCAAGAACGATGCACCGGCTACGGCAAAAACATAAGCCGGAATATGAGTTACATCATGAGTTACGAAACCGGTAATTACTAATAATAGAGTAATCATAGAGCGAATCATTAATTTTTTGTCAGTAATTGTTTTAGAGTTATCAAGGTTTGCAATATGTTCCATTTTTTCTTTAGTTGCTTTGAGCGATTTTCTAAACATAAAAATAAGTAATCCGATACTTACTAAGAAAATTACAAGAATAACTCCAGTAAGTTCGTTGATAAAATCCATAAAACTTAAACCGGCTTTTGCTCCAATAATAATATTTGGAGGATCACCGATTAATGTCGCAGTTCCACCAATATTTGATGCCAGAACTTCTGATATCAAAAACGGTATTGGATCACAATCAAATTCTTTAGCAATAACAAATGTAACAGGCATGATAAGAACGACAGTCGTAACGTTATCCAAGAACGCTGATGCAATTGCCGTAAAACCAGCTAATGCAAAAAGAACGGTTTTTGGATGACCTTTTGTCGCTTTCAAAATCTGAATTGCCATCCATTTGAAAACTCCACTACGGCTTGCAATATGTACTAAAATCATCATACCGATAAGTAAAAATATTACTTCAAATTCAATATAGTCAAACACGGAACGAATATAAGTTCCTGTCTGATGATTTACAACACCGTGGAATGGCAAAAGTCCCAATAACATTGTTAAAGAAGCGCCAACAAGGGCAACAACGGACTTTTGAATTTTTTCGCTCGCAATGAAAATATAGGCAATCAGCAGAATTGCTCCTGATATAATCATTCCGTAATTTGAAACTAAATGCATAATTTTACCCCCATAAACTTTGGATTTCATTATAGCATGAAAAAATGTGAAAAGTGAATATTTAAATGCGTAGATGTAAAGTCTATATAAAAGCAACTTTAAAAAGCTCTTTTGCTAATAGTTTAAGATGACACCTATATATGAAGAGTAAAAATTCTTGCTATTTAGGTTCTGACAGCAATGCTTAATCCGCATTAATTCCGACAAAATCCCATTTTTTTGTGCTAAACAAGCCTTTGTCTGTGATTTTTAGCTCTGGAATTACCGGAAGTGACAAAAATCCCATTGTCATAAAGGCATCGTTTAGTGCACAGCCGAGGGATTTTACGGCAGTGTTCAAGTCCTCACAGTGCTGTAGAACATATTCAATATCTTGATCAGAAATTAAACCTGCAATTGGTAATGGAAGTTTTGCAATAACTTTTCCATCTTTTACAACAACTTTTCCACCTTGCATTTTAACAAGCTCAACTGCTGCGGTATACATATCTTTGTCATTTGTTCCGATTACAATCATGTTGTGAGAATCGTGTGCTACGGTTGAGGCAATTGCCCCTGATTTAAGGTTAAAACCTTTTACAAAACCTTTCCCAATGTTGCCGGTCGCCCTATGGCGCTCCATAACAATAATTTTCAAGACATCATCTTCTATATTGCTTTGCAACAAACCGTTTTCAAATTTAGCCTCACAAACAGAAGATTTTGTAACCAATTGATGAGGAATGATTTCTATTGTGTTTACTAGGTTTGAAGTTCCTTTGATTTCAAAATCTTTCGGTTCAATCCAACGTACATTAATAGAACTTCTTACTGAAGGCTTTTCAAATTTTGCAAAAGTTTGAGTTAATTTTCCGTGTTCGGCGGCAACTTTTCCATCTTTGAGTACAATATCAGGTTTAAATGTTTTCAAATCCGGCATAATCAGTAAATCAGCCTTGTACCCTGGGGCAATTGCGCCTTGATTTTTTAGCCCAAAGTATTCTGCAGTGTTCAAACTCCCGATTTGTACAGCTTTTACAACATCAACACCTGCATCAACTGCACGTCTGACCATATCGTTAATATGAACTTTCAAATCTTTTGGGTGTCTATCGTCTGTTACAAACATACATTTTCTTGTGTTTTTTGTTTTTAGAACAGGAATAAGCGCATCCAAGTCTTTTGCGGCCGTACCTTCTCTAATCATTATATACATACCTTGACGAATTTTTTCGATAGCTTCTGCCGGTGTTGTACACTCGTGATCAGATTTTACGCCACTTGCAATATAGGCACATAAATCTTTCCCACTTAAGAATGGAGCGTGCCCGTCAATTCTTTTCCCTTTAGAACGTGCTAAATCCAGTTTTGCAAGAACGGTTTTATCTAGGTTTAAAAGCCCTGAATAGTTCATCATTTCTGCAATTCCAAGTACCCAAGGGCTATCAATTAATAATGCTAAATCGTAACTGTTAAGGTCAAAACCTGATGTTTCGTAAGGAGTTGCCGGAACGCAAGATGGGAGCATTGTGTAGACGTCAAGCGGGAGATTTTTCACAGCTTCGTGCATATAGCTGATACCGTGAAGTCCTAATACGTTTGAAATTTCGTGTGGGTCAATGATTACTGTAGTAGTTCCACAAGGAACTACTGCTTTTGCAAATTCATGTGGAAGAACCATTGAGCTTTCCAAGTGTACATGCCCGTCAATAAAAGCAGGACAAACATAAGCACCTTTTGCATCAATTTCTTTTTCTCCCTCGTAACCATCCCCAATTCCGGCGATAATTCCGTCGCAAATTGCAATATCACCTTTATGAATTTCTTCTGACAAAACGTTTATAATATTGGCATTTTTTATTACTAAATCGGCTTTTTTCTTTCCACGAGCCGTTTCTATCAATTTTTCAAGTCCGGACATTTCTTTTCTCCTGTATTGAAAAGATTATAACACGAAAAAATTAACCGGACATTTGAGTTATTTATACAAATTTTTTATTTCATTTTTTGCGTGTTCTTTGACAAATTCTGTTAATTTTACCATATTATCAAATATTTTTTTAGAAACTATATGCTCCATTTTGCAAGCAATTTCAACTGCTTCATTCTTGTTTGCTCCGAGAACTTCTACGAAAAACGATACGAGATTTTTGTGTTTTGTCAAAATTTCTTTCGCAATTTTTTCACCTTTTTCTGTTAATGTAATCGGGGAATAAGGTGCATAATTTATGAGTTCTTTTTCAGCCAAAGTGTTCATAGCTCCCGTTACTGATGCTTTTTTTACACCAAGTTTGTTAGCTATATCCGTAACTTTTGCATGTCCGGCATCGAGAACTTGAATATAAATTTCTTCGATGTAATCTTCTAAACTTATTGATAATTTTTCCATCTACATACCCTCAATTGTTGGAATAAGTTCGGAGGGAGCATTGATAATTACGTTTGCACCTGTCAAATCTTTTTCATCTCGAAATCCCCAAGTTACGCCTATACAAGGTAAGCCAGAATTTTGGGCTGTTGCGACATCGACTTCTGAATCTCCAATATAAACGCTTGAAATCTTTTCTGCATTTAACGCTTTCATCGCTTTAAAAACCCCATTTGGTGCAGGCTTTTTCGGCACATCATCTGCTTGCCCGATTGCGATATCAACCAAGTTGCTAAAATATTTTGTACAAAGTTCTTTTACTGCAGAATCAAACTTGTTAGACACAACGGCAATTTTCAATCCTTGATTATGTAAATTTTCAAGCGCATACAATATTCCATTATATGGTTTGGTATGGTTGTACATATTTTTTGAATAATGTTCCTTGAAAATTGTAAGGCATTTTGAGGTTATTTCTTCATCACAATCAGCCGGAACAGCCCGTTCAATAAGCTTTTTCACTCCGTCCCCGACAAATTGGCGAACTTCTTCCAGAGTTCTTGTCGGAAAACCGAATTGTGACAGCGCAAAATTAGTACTGTCTTTCAAGTCATCCAGCGTATTAAGTAACGTTCCATCGAGATCAAAAATTACAGTTTTTATCATAAAATTATGATAGCACGAAATCGAAAATAATACCGAATTAGCGCTTAAGTGTTTTTTCACCGTATAGCTCTTCTCGTTTTTTCAAAACAACAGGATTTTTAAGATATTCGTCGTACTTGTTGCGCATATTAATGTAGCCTTTTGGCGAGATTTCAATAATTCTGTCGGCAACTGTTTGGATCAGTTGATAGTCCTGTGACGTAAACAAAATAGTTCCAGGGAAGTCAATTAGTGCATTGTTTAATGCCGTAATGCTTTCCAAATCAAGGTGGTTTGTAGGTTCGTCAAAAATCATTACGTTAGCTTCCGCAATCATCATTTTTGCGAAAAGGCATCTGACTTTTTCGCCACCAGATAAAACGTTCACTTTTTTATCCGCATCTTCGCCTGAAAATAACATTCTACCTAAGTATCCGCGTAAAAAGTTTATGTGCTGATCTGGCGAATACTGCGCAAGCCATTCCATAATTGTTTTGTTGTTTTCAAAATAGAAATTGTTGTCTTTCGGAAAGTACGAATGCGTTGCTGTCACGCCCCAAATAACTTCTCCGCTATCAGGTTTTACTCTATCTTCTAAAATATCAAAAAGGTTTGTAAGAATGAACGGATCACGCGCAATAAAAGCAACCTTTTCACCTTGATTAATTTCAAAGCTCAAGTTTTTAATTAAAACTTCACCATCAACGGTTTTGTACAAGTTTTTAACCTGCAAAACGTCTTTACCCGGAATTTTATTATAAGTAAAACGAATTCTTGGGTATTGTCTTGATGACGGTTTGATTTCTTCAAGCGACAATTTGTCGAGCATGTTTTTTCTGGAAGTTGCCTGTTTTGCCTTAGATGCGTTGGCACTAAAACGCGCAATAAACGCCTTCAATTCTTCCATTTTTTCTTCGGTTTTCTTATTCTGTTCTTCTTTTTGCTTTTTAATTAACTGACTAGCTTGTGACCAAAATGAATAATTACCTGTATAAAGTTGAATGTTTTTGTAATCAATATCTGCTATATGTGTGCAAACATTGTCCAAAAACTGTCTGTCGTGCGAAACAACGATTACGAGATTTGGGAAATTAATCAAAAACTCTTCCAACCACGCAATTGTGTTCAAATCCAAGTGGTTTGTCGGTTCATCGAGCAATAGGATATCAGGATTGCCAAACAAGGCTTGTGCCAACAATACACGGACTTTTTCGCTACCCGAAAGTTCTGACATCAATTCATAATGCATCTCATCAGGAATTCCCAAGTCAGACAATAATGACGCCGCCATAGCTTCTGCTTGCCAGCCGTCAAGTTCTGCGAACTCTTCTTCCAAGTGCGCAACTTTTATACCGTCCTCGTCGTTAAAATCAGGCTTTGCGTAAAGCGCATCACGCTCTTGCATAATGTCATAAAGCTTTTTATGCCCCATAATTACAGTATCAATAACTTTGTAATTGTCGAATGCAAAGTGGTCTTGGCGAAGAACTGCAATACGTTGCCCTTTTGAGATATGAATTTCCCCAGAAGTAGGCTCAATATCACCAGAAAGTACCTTTAACAAAGTACTTTTACCTGCTCCATTTGCACCAATAACGCCGTAGCAGTTCCCGGGGGTAAATTTAATACTAACATTTTCGAATAAAGTTTGTGACCCAAATCTAACGGTCAATTTGTCTGTTGTAATCATAAACTTAATTCTACCATAAACATTGCAAAACACCAGTTGAAAAAATTATCTGTTCAAATAATCAATTAACAAGTTTTACATATGTCTTGAATTTTCGAGAAAATATGTTATAATATAAGAAAGGGCGTGCGGTTTGCAGACCGCACTTTAAAAGCCCCTATTTTTGGATTTTGAGCGCTATAATTATCATAAAGATAAGCATTAGCGCTTTTTCAGTTATACTGATTTCCAATTTTATCACCTCCTTCTGCGTTTATGCCGATTTTTAGTCTGTTCGCCAGAAGTGGAGAAATTTGGGGCTTACCCATATTTTCATAATAGCGTAAAGAATTATTATTAAATCATTTAAAAAAAGTAATTGCGGATAAGTTAAATTATCCGCAATTACTTTTTTTAAACTATATTATTATCTAATATTTTCAAACTTAGTTTTATTTTTATAAAGATTATCAATCAATTTTGCGATATCATCACGATTTGATTGAACTGTAGAGGTTTTAATGTTTTCGTAAATCCTTGATACTGCTTTAGTGCGTTCAGGCATTCTGTAATCGATATTTTTGTTATTAATCCAGCTTGTAACCTTTTCAGTTTCCGGATCAATGCTTTTTATAATACTAATAGTTTTGCCATCACGTTTGAATATTGAAATTTTTATAATTTTACCTGTTGCAAGGTCGTATTCTTGAATAGAAGAAATTTTCGTTTCGTCTTTAATATTATAATTTATTGTGCGAATTTTTTTACCGGTATCTAAATCGTATTCATCAACAGATTTATAAAGAACATAATTGATAGTGCGAATTTTTTGTCCGGAAAACTTGTCATACTCATCAATTGAGCGAACTTTTTTATCATTGAAATAATCAAAATGAGTCGTTTTTAGTCTAGAACCAGTTACGACATCAATTTCTATAATTCTGTCAATTGACTTGCCGTTTTTACGATAAACAACTTCTTCTCTTGTTTGAGGTTGTGAGTTTTTTTCAATTAATTTTAGTTTAGAGTTAGTTGATTGTTCCGGAAATGCATTATGTATAGCATTAAGTAATGTCATAAAATTTCTCCTACGTATATAATACATGATAAAATTATTTTTGCTATTTTATGTAAAGTATTATACATAATTAATCTTTGTAAAATATTAGCCGACAAGGTATAATGACATTATTGCATCTTTTGTAAAAGTTTCAAAAATGTTTTGTAATCCGTTCCCCAACTTGCCATAGCGTCCAGAACAGGTGCTAAACTATACCCGACATCAGTTAGTGTATATTCTACTCGTGGAGGAACTTCCGGAAAAACTTCTCGTTTTACAAGTCCATCATCTTCCATTTTTCTTAAATTATGTGTAAGAACTTTTTGCGAAATTCCACTACAAGCTTTTTTTAATTCTCCAAAACGTTTTGTTCCATTGAGCAAATCTCTAATGATTAAAATTCGCCATTTTTCACCAATTAACCTTAAAGTTGTTTCAACCGGACATTTTGGAAGTTCTTTTAAATCCATTCGTACTCCTTATAGTATCTCTTGGTAACATTATAACATAAATGTAATTTTGGTGAAAAGTGAAACGTGAGAAGTGAAAAGACCGTATCGTTAGTGAGTGGTGAATGGTGAGTAGTGAGTAGACCGTTTCAAAAAGTAGGTCGGAATTACTATTCCGACAACGAAACTAATTATGCTAATATTGGCATTGATAGATTCTGAATAAGACGAAAATCTACGCTAATCGCTAGATTTTCTGTCTTTTCAGAATGACATGAATTGCGACTACTTACTTTTTACTTTTGTACAGACTACACATTTTATCTTCACTATACAAACCTTGCGGTTTTGGATAGTTTGCATGTTTTTAGTTCTTGCGGAGTTCCGCCGAAAATTACTTCTCCACCGGCTTCACCGCCTTCAGGTCCCATATCTATAATATAATCAGCGTTTCTAATTACATCCAAATCGTGCTCAATTACGATTACCGTAGCCCCGTTGTTTATCAGAGTTTGGAATACCTCCAAAAGCGTTTGGACATCGAGCGGGTGTAGACCAATTGTCGGTTCATCAAACACAAATACAGAGTCTGACTGGGTTTTACGCATTTCGCTTGCGAGTTTCAATCTTTGTGCTTCCCCGCCTGAAAGACTTGGAGTAGCTTCTCCAAGAGTTAAATAACCCAATCCTAAGTCTTGCAATACTTTCAAGCGCTGATAAACTATTTTCAAGTCCTTACAAGCATCAAGCGCCGTATTTACGTCCATTGCCATAAGCTCAGGTAATGCATATTTACCGTACTTAATCGTATTTGCAACCTTGGTATATCTTGAACCGCCACAGTCAGGACAAGGGATTTCCACATCAGGCAAAAATTGAACATCCAAATTTATTACACCTGTGCCATCACAAGTCGGGCAACGGAGTTTTCCAGTGTTATAAGAAAAATCGCCGGCTTTATATTTGAGTGCCTTCGCCTTTTCAGTCTTTGCATAAACTTTTCTTAACTCGTCGTGAATATTCGCATATGTTGCAACTGTTGAACGAACATTTATTCCAATTGGCGTAGCATCAATCAGCTTCACCTGTTTAATTCCTTCAGCATCAATATTTACTATATGTTCAGGGGATTTCTTTCCTCCAATCATTGCTTCCAGTGCCGGAACAAGGCTTTCCAAAACCATTGTCGTTTTTCCCGAGCCAGAAACGCCTGTCACAACAGTTAATCTCCCTTTTGGGATTTCAACTTGTAGAGGTTTTACTGTGTGAATTTGTTTGGTTTTAAGTTGAATTTTTCCGTGTTCAAAAATTTGCTCAGCATTAATTTTTGGTCTAACAAGAATTCTTTCTTTTTCAGAAAGGAATTTCCCAATAATTGAATTTTTGTTGTTTTCAAGTTCTTTAACAGTACCTTCTGCAATGACATAACCGCCATTTATGCCGGCTTTTGGTCCCATTTCCACAATCCAATCTGACTCTTTCAAAATCTGCGCATCGTGGTCAACCAAGATTACAGAATTTCCATCATCTACAAGGTCATGGATTACACCGCTCAAACCAACGATATTTGACGGATGAAGTCCAATAGAAGGTTCATCGAGCACGTATAATACGCCTGTAGTACGATTTCTTACCGCTCTAGCTAATTGCATTCTCTGTCTTTCTCCGGTCGAAAGAGTTGAGGACGCTCTATCAAGAGTCAAGTAGCCCAAACCTAAGTCCATCAGGCGTTTTGCAACGGATTGAAAAGACTCACAAATACTTTTTGCCATTGGTTGCATTTTGTCAGGCAAAGATTTTGGTACTTTCTCAACCCATTCAACAAGTTCAGAAAGTGTCATTTGACAAGCTTTGTCAAGTGTTATGCCTATAAGTTTTGGTGCTCTAGCCTTTTCGGATAAACGAGTTCCACCACAGTCAGGACAAATATCTTGTTTCAAAAATTTTTCAACTCGTTTCATGCTCTTTTCGTCTTTGACTTTAGAAAGTGCATTTTCAACAGTATAAATCGCATTGTAATATGTAAAATCAAGTTCACCCGCCTGATTTGTGTTTTTAGCTTTGTAGAAAATATGTTTTTTC
>ERZ1034920.980-NODE-980-length-19688-cov-18.789029_pt1 | contig 19688 bp, 16 predicted proteins | sample MGYA00520688_ERZ1034920 | MGnify/ENA primary metagenome ERZ1034920 (study PRJEB33766, sample SAMN09781785) | gut metagenome | biome: gut microbiome | host: Homo sapiens | place: Madagascar | study: EMG produced TPA metagenomics assembly of the PRJNA485056 data...
GGGGGGGACCACGTAGTGGTGGAAGGGGGAGGCCGCCGCAGGCGGCATTCCATACTACCTTATGAACCGGCCCGGAAGGCGAAGCTGTTCCCGGGCCGAACCCGGGACGCCCAGGGCGCAGCCCGACGGCGGCATGCTCCCTTTGAACCCTCTTGCGTTCGGGAATACCTTTTTCTGACATCAGTCGTCTGACCGTCTGAAGTTTACAGCCCCGGGAATACGGTCAGCGGTAAGCGGACAGCCCGCCGCCCCGCCGCCGGTGACTCATAAGAAACAAGACCCCCATTCCCCATTCCCCACTGTCCTACTGTCCCTCCGTCTCACTGTCTCACTGTCTCACTGTCCCACTCTCCCAACTCCCCCATCCCGCTATTTACCCCTGCCCCCTCTTCGTGCTATGATGAAGGAATAAATCTATTTCCTGCAGGAGAATCTTTATGGACGTACTTTTCCAATACCTGATTATCTGTCCCCTGGTCATGCTGGCGGGATTCGTGGACGCCATTGCCGGCGGCGGCGGGCTCATTTCCCTTCCGGCCTACCTGATTTCCGGCCTTCCGGTGCACAATGCCATTGCCACCAATAAGATGAGCTCCACCATGGGCACCGTGCTGGCTACTTTTAAATTTGCAAAAAGCGGATTTATCCCCTGGAAACTGGCACTCACCTGCGTGTGCTTTGCCTTTGCCGGTTCTTCCCTAGGCGCCCGGCTGGCCCTTCTTATGGATTCCCATATTTTTCTTCTCTTCATGGTGGTGGTGCTTCCATTGACCGCCATTTACGTCACCCGGGGCAAGGCGCTCATTGTGGAAAAGGAGCCCTACTCCTATAAAAAGACAGCAGTCCTCAGCATCCTCATGGCCCTCCTCATTGGTGTTTACGATGGATTCTACGGCCCCGGCACCGGCACCTTTCTCCTGCTCCTCCTCACCGGCGTGGCCCACCTGCCGCTGAAGGAGGCCAACGGCGTCACCAAGGTCATTAACTCCACCACCAACATTGCCGCTCTCTGCGTTTTTCTCTTAAACGGCAAGGTCCTCTTCCCCCTGGGCCCCATTGCCGGTCTTTTCGGCATGGCCGGCAACTATCTGGGAGCCGTGTACTTTGCCAAAGGCGGCGCTAAAAACGTAAAGCCTGTCATTATCACTGTACTTACCATTTTCTTCCTGAAAGTGGTATATGAACTGCTGTAAGGGGAAGGTTGACGGGCCTGTGGGCCGTAGGTTCTTAAGGTTCTTAAGTTTGACATCCCTTTCAGGGCTGAGGGTGGTGGTATCGCCCTTACGGGCGATGAATTTTATAATAGCCGCCTAAGGAAGCAGCCCACCAGCTCACCAGCTCACTAGAACACTAGTCCACTAGCTCACCAACTCACTAGCTCACTAGCTCCCCAGCCCACCAGCTCACTATTCACGAGGTCATCTATGAAATACAAATCTCCCGGGCGGAGCAATCCCTTTGCCCTTCTTCCTTTTATCATTTTTATCGCCATCTATCTGGGCGCCGGTCTCTATTTCCAGTCCGCCGGCGTTTCCATGGCCTTTTACCAGTTCCCTTCGGTTACCGCCATGTTTATTGCGGTGTTGTCGGCTTTCTGCCTCAGCCGGGACCCGGTGATGTTTAAGTTCGGCATTTTTTCAAAGGGCGCAGGAAATGACAATATCATGACCATGCTCATGATTTACATTCTGGCCGGCGCCTTTTCCGCCGTGGCAGCTGCCATGGGCGGCAGGGACGCCACGGTGAACCTGGGCATGAGTCTCATTCCGCCCCAGTTCCTCACCGTAGGCATTTTCCTGATTTCCGCCTTTATGGGCACCGCCACCGGCACCTCCATGGGAACGGTGGCGGCCATCATCCCCATTGCCGCAGGCATGGCAGAAAAGAGCGGCATCCCGGCCCCTTTGATTCTGGGAGCCTGCGTCAGCGGCGCCATGTTCGGCGACAATCTGTCCATGATTTCCGACACCACCATCGCCGCCACCCGCACCCAGGGCTGCGAGCTGAAGGATAAGTTCAAAATGAATTTCCTCATCGCCCTGCCGGCAGCCATCCTCACCATTGCGGTCTTCCTTATGGCCGGCACCCCGTCGGCTGTACTTTCCGGAAATACAGACTACACCCTGCTGAAGGTGCTTCCCTACATGGCCGTTCTTCTTCTGGCCCTGCTGGGGATGAATGTATTCCTGGTCCTTGTAAGCGGTATTTTCCTGGCGGGATTCATCGGCCTCATGGATGGCACGCTGTCCGTTATTTCCTTTGCCCAGCAGATCTGGACCGGATTCACCAGCATGAGCGAAGCCTTCTTCCTGGCCCTCTTCTGCGGCGGCATTTCTGAAATGATTTCCTACTACGGCGGTATTGCCTGGCTCATTGAAAAGCTGCAGGGAAATATCCATTCCTCCCGCACCGCCCAGCTGGGCATTGCAGTGCTGGTATCCCTTGTGGATACCGCCACCGCCAATAATACGGTGGCCATCATCGTGTCCGGCGACGTGGCAAAGAAAATCGCCGCCCGCTTCCATGTGGATCCCAGAAAATCGGCATCCCTGCTGGATATCTTCTCCTGCGTCTTCCAGGGCATCATCCCCTACGGCGCCCAGCTTCTCACTGCCGCCGCCCTGGCCTCCCAGAGCGGCCTTGCCATTACCGCCCTGGACATTGTGCCCCATATGTGGTACTGCTTCTTCCTAGCCGCCTTCGGCCTGCTTTCCATTTATGTTCCCTATGCGGATTACGCAGTGAGGAAAAGTCCATGGAAAGGGCGCTGAGGGGCACGGCTGACGCAGGTTATGTAGAAGGGTTATGTGGAAAAAAGGGTTCTTAGGATTGACCGGCCTTTGGCCGGAGGGTTCTTAGGTTTGACAGCCCTATGGGCTGAGGGTTGTGGATTGCCCTTTGGGCAATGAATTTTATAATGCCGCCTTACGGCACCACCTTCGCCACGGTGTGAAGCGTGTCACACGATTCTCAGGTCGCTTCGCTCCCCTACAAATCGTGTTCCCTTGCCACCCCGCTGAAGCGGTGGGACTATGGATGCTGTTCCGCCATCCCACCAGTACACTCATTCAAGGAGGTTATACTATGAATTTCAAAGAATTATCCATTCAGTGCCGCACGTACCGCCGGTTTCAGCAGAAGCCCATTGATTCTTCCATTCTGCAGGAGCTCATGGAAAATGTGCGTATCGTTTCCAGTGCCATGAACGGGCAGGTGCTGCGCTATGTACTGGTGAAGGATCCGGCCCTGGTGAAGGCCCTGCAGCCTGCTATCCACTGGGCCGCCGCCCTGCCGAAGGAGCTGGGCACGCCGAAGGAAGGAGAGCAGCCGGTGGCCTTTATCCTTGTGTGCAAGGAAGGCAGGGGAAATCCCTGGGATGATATTGACGCCGGCATTGCCGTACGAAATATCGCCCTCAATGCCTGCGCCTACGGCATCGGCTCTGCCATTCTGGGGGCGGTGGAATGGAACAGGGTGAAGGACATTCTCTCTGTGCCGGAGAACTGGAATCCCCGCCTTCTCATGGCCCTGGGCTATCCTTCCTGCGAAAGCCATATTGTGGATGTGCCGGAAAACGGAAGCGTGAAGTATTTCCTGGATGAAAATAAGAACTACTGCGTACCGAAGAGGGCGCTGGAGGATATCTGCATAGTGAAATAGGAGCCGCAGAGCGGACCGGTTCAAAGGGTTCCCTTCCCCATTTTATTGTCCCCCCGCTTGCGGGGGGAAGGTGGTGCCGCAGGCACCAAAGGGGGAAAGGGCCAGGTTTGACATCTCCTGTGGAGTTGAGGGTTGTGGTATCGCCGCCTTTGGCGGCGATGAGTTTTGTATGCCGCCTGCTCCCGGAAGCACCTGTCCCCTTTCTTCAATCAAAAAAGCGTTCCCGAAAGGGGAGCGCTTTTTTATTAGGCTGTCATCAGTCGATTTCAAAAACCACGGTGACCCGGCCCTGCATTTTGGATTCGCCGGGGTCGATGGGGGTGGTTTCGTCATTGGCCCTTCCTGCTGCCATGAGTTTCACATTCATCATGCGGTAGGGAACCACATTTACATTGTCATCGCTGGCGGAAATCACGTTCACCACATTCCGTCCCAGGGCGGCAGCAATGATTCTGGCCTTGTGGTACGCATCTTCCGATGCCTTCCGCAGGGCTTCATCCTTGTATACTTGGGGATTGCTGACGGAGAAGTCTACAGAATCGATACGGTTGGCGCCGGCTTCTACGGCTGCATCCATAACACTGCCTGTTTTGGAGAGCTGGCTCACCACGATTTTCATGGTATTGGTGCAGCGGTATTCCTTTGTTTTCGCATTGCCCTTGCTGTCATAAATCTGCTGGGGATATACGTTGTAGTTCTGGGTCTCGATTTTCGATGCATCCGCCCCGGCGGCAATGACTGCATTCCGCACGGCGGTCATGGTATTGGCATTTTCCCGGGCTGCCGCCTTCGCATTGGGAGAGGAAGTCTCCACGGAAATATTCACGGTGGCCATGTCGCTCTTGGCGGTCACTTCGCTGACGCCGGTGACACTGATACTTCTTCTGGCCGGTTCCTCAGCCTGGGCGGTCATGCAGGAAAGGGCAATCACGCCGGCTGTCAAACATGCAATCCATTTTTTATTCATAAGCCATTCCTCCTGGAAATAAAATTGACTGTTAGTCATATTATAGAGATTTGCTCAGGATATGTCAAATTGGGGGGCAAGGAGCGCGGCTTCGCCACAGGTTGTGCAGGAAGGTTATGTGGAAAAGGGTTCTTAAGATTGACCGGCCTTTGGCCGGAGGGTTCTTAGGTTTGACAGCCCTATGGGCTGAGGGTTGTGGATTGCCCTTTAGGCAATGAATTTTATAATGCCGCCTAACGGCAGCATGCTCGCTGCGCTCGCCCCCCTTTGGTGCCTTCGGCACCACCTTTCCCCCGCTAAAGCGGTGGGACTATGGACGCTGGGCCATGTGCCACATGTATCTATCGGAAAATCACAGAGATAGTGTGGACAGCCGCCCCTGTCTCACTGTCCTACCAGCCCACTAGTACACTACTTTCCCCATATCAATGGCAATGAAGCCGCTGGCGTAGGGGCCGATTTCATAGGGTTCGAAGACCAGATAGAGATGGCTGTCTTTTCCTATGTAGAAGATATCCGGCAGTTTTCTCACTGCATGGTCCGCAAAGAGAGGGATGTTTCTTTCGCTGCACTGGATTTCAATCTGCCGGTTCACTTCTTCCACCGTGAGGTTTGGCATTTTCTGTTTCAAGTCCTTCAAGGTGACCCGATGGCCCAGACCATCGAAATTCATGGGCACGGCGCGGCTCATGGGGTGGGCGGCGCGGTCGGGGTAGGAGGATTCGACAAGAAGGAAACTGGTGATGGGACTTTCCTTTTGGTCCATGGCGGACTGCCAGGAAATCCAACCGGTGGTTTTCCAGGCTTCATTTCTCTTCTCAATGGATTTCGTGAAGCGGTTCGTTTCCACTTCCACCGCTGCATTGATACGGGCCCGTTTCAGAAGGTTCGGGTCCCGGGAAACGGGGATGTTCACGTTCATGGTTTCTTTCTGCCAGCCTTTGGTGGAAAAGGCGGGGTTCGTAGGAAGCGGGGACGAAAGTCCCGGTCCCAGGGTCCACTCGGCGGAAGCGCCGCCGGAAAGGGCTGCCAGAAGGGCCATGGACAGCAGCACTTTTTTCCATTTCATAGAAATTCCTCCTTTGCATGAAATCGGGGATGCTACACTTTCCCGATGGGTACGGAAAATACGCCTTCCGAGAAGGGCGTCAGGTCATCCTGCTGGTACAGGGCATAAACCACCCTGTTTTTGCCGATGTAGAAATTGGAGGGAAGCTCCGTCACCTGGTGGTCCGGAAGAAGGGTGATTCCCTTTTTCTTTGCGGTAAGCTCGATGCAGGCATTCACATCGGCCACGGTGAGCCGGGGCAGCACCTGGGGCAGGTCGAAAAGGTTGCCGGCGCTGTTGAAATTAAGGCCCTTGGCAAAAGTTTGGCCGTGCTCATCGCCGGCAGAAAGCTTCTGTTCCACCAGAACAATGCTGGTGATGCCTTCGTTATTGCTGATGAAATTGCCGATGAGCCCTTCATGCCAGATCATCCAGCCTTCGGTGTACTTCTTTGCATTGTCTGCGGCCAGCTCGTCGGTGAAACGGTCCTTTTCCCGGGCAATGGCCGCATTCACCCGGCCTGCGAAGTCCTCGTTCCCCGCATGGGTGACCAGGTAGGGACTGCGGAGGGTGATGGTTCCCTGGTGGAAATCGTCGGTGCGGAAAGCGCCGGACTTCTCCGACACCTTCGCCGCCAATCCCGGCCACAGGGAGGCCTCGGCGCTTCCTGCCGCCGACAGGGAAATCAGAAGGGCCGCCAGGATGGCAGCTCCTTTTTGTTTATATGTCATAGGTCATACCTTCCTTTCTTTTCTATATTATACCTTAAGGAAAAGGGGCCGCGCAAAGCGGCCCCTTTTCGGGTTCAGAGGGTTCAAAGGGTTCAGAGGGTTCGGCGCCCTAAGGGCGCAAAAGGTTCTTAAGATTGACCGGCCCGCTGGGCCGGAGGGTTCTCAGGTTTGACGGCCCTGCGGGCCGAGGGTTGCGGTATCGCCGCCTTTGGCGGCGATGAGTACATATGCCGCCAAAGGCGGTGTATGTTACAGGAGCGCCTTCCCGCCTCACGCGTCATTCTAGGGAAGCACTGATTAATTCATAGAGTCTGCTTTTATAAGAATTTTTATGCACTGCTTCGTCATGGAACTCCTTAAATAGCTCGCTATTCGCGTCGTCCCATTCCTTGCATTGCATAAAAATCCAAGAATAAAAGCAGACAGTGATTTAATCAGCGCTTCCCTAGCGAAGAATCTCGATGCGTGACGTTTATGAGACAAACGGTAGTAAATACAAGCCGGCGGAAAGGAGCTGCCTTCGGCAGCTCTCCCCCTTTGGTGCCTTCCGGCACCACCTTTCCCCCGCTTCGCGGTGGCACTATGGATGCTGAGCATCGTGCCCCATGTATCTTCAGGGAAGCGCAGGGATAGACCGGACAGCGGATCAGCGGACAGCCGATAGCAGCCTCCACTGTCTCACTGTCCCACTGTCTCACTGTCCCACCAGCCCACTAGTGCACTAGTACACCAGTACACCAGTACACTAGTACACTATCCCACTATCTCACATTTCCACCATGCTGTATTTCCCGTCCTTCATTTTCATGAGGATCAGATCTACCACCGGGTCTCTCTTGTCGTCGAAGCTGAAGGTACCGCAGACGCCTTTGAAGTCTTTCATGGCTGCCAGGGCGTCTCTGATTTTTTTATGGTCCGTGGTGCTGCCGGCCCGTTTCATGGCGTCCACTGCCATGTATACGCCGTCGTAGGCGCTGGCGGCGAACTGGTCCGGTGCGTGGCCGTATTTTTTTGTGTAGGCGTCCACAAAGTTCCGGACTTTGGCGTCCTTTCTTTCTGCGGACCACATGGAGGATACGTATACGTTGTCAGCGGCGCTGCCGGCCATATGGCCCAGTTCCGGGGAGACGAAGCCATTATCTCCCAGCACGGGCTGGTTCATGCCCATTTCCCTCATTTTCTTCAGAATGCGGGAGCCTTCCTGGTAGTAGCTGCATACCACGATGACGTCGGGGTTCTTTGTCTGGATATTGGTGAGCTGGGCGGAGAAGTCGGTGTCCTTGCTGCCGAAGGTTTCTACGTCGATGACTTCTACCCCCTCTTCTTCCATGGTCTTTTTGAAATATTTCTGGGCGGTTACATGCTGTTCATTATCATGGGCATACATAATGGCCGCTTTTTGGTATCCCAGAATCTTATGAGTTTTCGTCACGGTCTGGGGAATGTTCTTTGATTCCGGTACGGAGTTCCTAAAAATGCAGTCCCCCATGTCGGTGATATTTTCAGCGGTGACGGAAATTTCCAGGGAGGGCACTTTGGCGTTCTGGATAATGGGGCCGGCTGCCTTGGCTTCGTTGGATGTCATGGGACCGATTAAAATAGACGCTTTGTCCTGGATCTGCTTCTTTGTGGCATTCATGGCTTCCGCCGGCACGGCTTTGGTATCGTCCACCATGAGGTCGATGGGGAAATCGCCTTTCTTATTGATTTCTTCTACTGCCAGGCGCACGCCCTCCTCTTCCGATTTCCCGTAGGCTGCGGCGCCGCCGGTGAGGGCGGCGGTAAAGCCGATTTTGGCCGCATTTTTGGCGCCGGAGGACACATTGTTTCCTGCCTTGCCGCCGCAGCCTGCCAGCCCTGCCATCATAACCACTGCCATGGAGCAGATACCTGCCATTTTCATTGCTTTCTTAAAATTCTTCATTTGATTTCCTCCTGTTCTTCTTTCCTGCTCCATCAAAAAAGCCCCTGATGGAACGAATCATTCCACCAGGGGCGAATCGGTCATCCGCGGTACCACCCTGATTTATCTCTTCATGGAAAGCACGGGGATGATAGATACAAAAAGCCCCTGTCCCGAAATGGGACAGGGGCATGACTGCGGTACCACCCTGCATTGTACTTTCTTTTGTCCGTAACGGGGACTGCCGCCTTCACTACTCTCTTCGCTCCGGTGCTCATGGGAGAGTTCGTCTCATGCTCCATACCGGCTTGCACCATCCGCCGGCTCTCTGCCATGGCCTTCATCAGACTTTTTTCCAATCATCGCGTTTTGTAGGGAAGCGCTGATGAAATCATTGTCTGCTTTCATTCTTATAAAAGCAGACTCTATGAATGAATCAGTGCTTCCCTGAGTTGAAATAGATAATACAGGGTTTCATCCATTCTGTCAATCAGATTTTATTTATATGCCTTTTCTGTATGCAAAGCGCATTTTATGAATTTGATGAATATCATCCTTCCCGCCGTCCTGCTTTCAGGCGCTTCAGGATTTCCAGGCCGATTTCCTGGTTCAGGTAAGCATAGCAGTAGGCGTTCAGAATGAATACCAGTCCCAGCATCACCATGCCGGAGGTGGTAAACACCGCCTTTCCCGGGTCCGGATCCAGATGGAAGAGGTAGGACAGGGGCTTCCAGATCCACTGGATCATGGAGACGAAGCGGTCGATGGCGCTTGTCAAAGCGTCCGCAATGCCCAGGATGTAAATAGACACAGCGATTTTATAGGACATTTCCACCACATAGGCCAGGGCGGTGAGGTGGAGGGTTTTGGCAAAGGACAGCTTGCGGTGGAAGCCGTAGCCCATGGCCAGCCCCAGAGCCGCCGCATAGAAGGCGGTGGTGAAACCGATTTCCGGGCCGCCGATGATGTTTACCAGAAAGATTTCCGCAAGGCTGGTGCCCAGGCCCCACTTCATGCCGTGGAAGCTGCAGATGACTGCAATAGGCACCGCCGCCGTGAGCATGGTGATGAACACAAAGAAGGGGGCTAGCAGTTTCAGGAGCACCAGCAGAGCCGCAATGGCCGCTGCCGCCGCCGCTTCCGTCAGATATTTCGTTTTTTGTACCGATGAATTCACTGTTTCCTGTCCTTTCCAAAGGAAGCAGCCAGGGCTTCCTTTTCCTTCTTTGTTTTATGCTTCATGTGCCATTCCAGGGACCGGGCCTCATGCTCCGTGGAAAAGGACTCACACCAGGCCAGCGTCACCGGCAGGCGGCTTCTGGTGTAGCGGCTCCCCTTCCCGCTGTTATGGGTTTCCACCCGCTTTTCCACGCTGTCCACGGTGTAGCCTGTATACAGGGAGCCGTCGGCACAGCGCACCATGTAGGTGAAATATTTCCTTTCCTCAGAACCACTCATTCACCCAGTTCTTCTCCTCCGGCAGCATGGTATCAGTCAGGGCAAGCACGTCCGCCCGCTCCTTCGCATCCTCTGTGAGCCACCTGATTTTTTCCAGTTTTTCCAGTTCCGAAAGGCCGGCGGCCCCCATGAAGAGCTCCGCCAGGCTGCCTGCATTGAGACAGAAGGAGGGCTCCGGAATATCCTCTCCCAGACGGACGCCGGAAATATCTTCAATGTGGCATTTCAGGCTGTAGAAAACATCTTCCTTCAGGGCGCTGATTTTTCCGTCCTCCGCCCGAAGCACATAAATGCCGCTGTTTTCCGGCAGGAAGGAATCCACCAGCTGGAAGGCCACGGCGCCGGTAATGTCTTCCCGGCAGGGCAGGCCGTCAAAGGCGGTGACGGGATCCGTAAGGCGGGCAAGCATGTAGGGGAAAGAACGGTTTTTGATATAGGTATGCTCCGCCCCGTCTTCCCAGTAGCGGAAGGAATGGTCATCCAGCGGCTCATACCAAATGCATTCGTCCATAGACCCCCGGTGGCCTGCCATAAAGGAATAGAGTCCCTTCCTGCCGGACTCATTGGCAAAGGCCATTTCCGTCACAATCATGCGACGGTCGTCCAGGCTGTAGAAAAGATAGCCGGAAGGCCCCTTTTCGTCATACACAAGGGCAATATAGCCATCCTTCAGCTGTCCCTCAATGTGGGATTTCCAGGATGCTTCATCCCGCAGGGTAAATCCGTTCCTGTCCTTCGTGTAGGCTTCATACACGGATGCAAGCTCCTGCCATTCCCCGCACCCTGCCAGCACCCGGCAGGAAACGGGCTTTTTCCCCAGGGGCGCCAGATGTTCCGGCGACGCTTTCCGCTCCCACTGGTGCACGAAGAAACCGAAGCCCATGGGCAGGTAATAGGAAGCTGCAGAGGGCATGAGGGTTACAAAGGGCTTCCCCTCCTTCGCCGCCAGATGGAAGGCGCTTCGGAGCAGCTCTGACGCATACCCCCGCCCCCGGGCAGCCGGGTGGGTGGCTACGCCTACAATATAATCGGTGTCAAAAACCTGGCCCCTCACGCTCATCCGGTAGGGACGGCGGTGAAGGTCACAGGCAGCCTGTCCCTTCTCCTCTCCCAGAAGCACCGTCTCCGGCGTATAGAGCTCCTGGAAATACCACTGGAAGAAAGGATCCGAAGGCTTTTCAAAACAGTAGGCCCAAAGGGCTTTCACTTCTTCTGTGTCGGAAGCAGAAGCTTTTCTGATTTTCATGGATACCTCCTTGGGGCCGCTTCGCGGCCCGGGTTTGTAGGTTTTCCCCCATTTTATTGTCCCCCCGCCAGCGGGGGGAAGGTGGTACGAAGTACCAAAGGGGGAAAGTTTCAAAAGGTTCATAGGGGAAGGTGGCCGCCCGCTGGGCGGGCGAAGGTTATGGCCGCCTGTCGGCGGCAGGTTGTATAGGAAGGTTGTGGAAAAAGGTTCTTAAGATTGACCGGCCCGCTGGGCCGGAGGATTCTCAGGTTTGACGGGCCCTTCGGGCCCGAGGGTTGTGGATTGCCGCCGTCCCGGCGGCAATGAAGTTTTTATATGCCGCTCCGCAGCAAAACCAAACAACCGCGCCTGTGGCGCGTGGCGCCCAGGGCGTCAGACCGGAGGCGTCTTGAATCCGGGCGCCGTCAGGCGCCTCCCCCTCCTGCGTTCAGGAATACAGCCGTCTGACCGTCTGATTGTCTGATATCTTCCCGCCGACAGGTATTTACCAACCTATGAGTCACTTACTCCATATACCGAGATCCTTCGCTGGCGCTCAGGATGACGGCGGAAGGCGGGAAGTCTGATGTCTGATTGTCTGACAGTCTGACGTCTCCCCGCCGACAGGGATTCTTTAGTGAGCTAGTGAGCTAGTAGACTAGTGAGCTAATAAGAGTCATTAGCAATACCTGCCGAAATCCTCCGCCCCCCTGAGCGAAGCGAACACAACCTTTCTATACCACCTGCCGAGCCAGCGGCGCCCCCTCCTGCATACGGGAATACAGCCATCCGATGCCAGTAACTCAATGCTCCTATTTCTTCAGCACCACATCAAATTTCTCTGTGAGGTGATCCGGGTTATAGCCCATTTTGGCTTCCCGAAGGCCGGGGACGCCCAGGTCTTCTTCCCTGTTTACAAATTCCGTGTCTGCGAACTCATGAAGCAGGAAGTCCCGGTTAATGGCCTGGTAGAGGCCCCGGATATTGGGGTTGGCCTTTTCAAAGATAATATGGGCCATTTTGTCATTCACCAGATCTCCATTGGTGAAAGCTTCCACCTTGCCGTAGATACGGATGATGGCACCCTTCACGCCCAGGGCATCCCAGTTGTCGAAGCACACCTTCATGGCCTCTTCTTCTTCCTCAATGTCTCCATGCCGGAGGAACCATTCGTGAATGCCGGCCTTGGCGTCTTCCATATTTTCCTTTGTAATGGATTCATACTGATAATCGGAATACTGGCGCAGGAAAGAATTCAGGTGATTCTTCTTCATGCGCAGCTTCTTGCCGGGAAGCGTAATCATGTCCGACGTGCGGTACACATATTCCTCATTGTCCCGGTCCTCGATGAAATCGTATTTTCCGGGGCAGAGCCTTTCAATCTGCTCTACCACCCAGCGGGAAGCGGATTTCAGACGGAACTCCATGCCCGCCTTGTCAAGCTCTTCATGAATCAGGTCAAGGCCGTGGACGAAATCCTCCTCTTTGTGGGCAAAGGGAGGCAGGAAAAACATATCCTTTCCCTTTCCGGCACGGATAAAGAGGATGTCATCCTCCACGGCCCACTGCGTATCATGGGCCTTCTGCCACAGGAAAAGGGTATTAAAGGTGCAGTCAATCTGCTCATAATGATGAATTTTAAAGAAGCCGTCAATGAGGGGCTTGTCTTCTATACGAAAAGGTTTAAATTCTATGATGTCCATCTCCTTGATAATTAAGGAAGCACTGATTAATTCATAGAGTCTGCTTTTATAAGAATTTTTATGCACTGCTTCGTCATGGGACTCCTTAAATAGCTCGCTATTCGCGTCATCCCATTCCTCGCATTGCATAAAAATTCTAGAATAAAAGCAGACAACGATTTAATCAGCGCTTCCTTAAGGAACAGGATAGCTCCTGTAATACATTTAATTTTTTGAATACTATACCATACCATTGTACCACAGCGAGGCAAGGGGAAAAAGGGGCGCCCGAAGGGCGCCAAAAAGGGGGCGCGGCTTCGCCGCAGGTTGTGGCCTGCTGACGCAGGCAGGTTGTGCAGAAGGGTTGCGTAAAAAGGTTCTTAAGATGGACCGGCCCTCCGGGCCGGAGGGTTCTTAGGTTTGACGGCCTTTCAGGCCGAGGGTTGTAGTGGCGCCCTTCGGGCGCATTATAAAAGAGGCGCCGGAGGCGCCGTACCTCGCCAATCGGTCGGGCGATTAAAAGGAAGGCCTCCTATTGGGCAGGCTAGAGGCCAATTTCGCCCGACTTGCGTATTCCATGCGGAATATGCACACAGCGTCCTTCATAACTACCCTGGGCCGGCAGGCCCTCAACCCTTCCGGGAGGCGTCAGCCGGTCCCGGATAGAACCCTTGGGGCCCAGGGACGCAGGCCCGGCGGCCCCATCAACCCTCGCGGCGAAGCCGCGTCAACCTTCGGGAATACAGCTTCCCGCCGCCTCTGCCTCCATATAAAAAAGAGCAGACACAAAAGTGCCTGCCCTTTTCATCAAAGGAAAGTATAAATTTCTATCAAGCAAAGGGAACCCATTTGCCGTCTTTAACCTGGAGAACGTCCAGATCCATCTTCGGATCTCTGTGTTCATCGAACTGGAACTTGCCGGTTGCGCCTTCAAAGTCTTTGATCTGGGCCAGGGCATCGCGGAATTTCTTTCTGTCCGTGGTGCTGCCGGATTTTTCAGCGGCTTCGTGCATAACGTAGATAGCATCGTAAGCCTGGGCGGAGAACTGGTCCGGTTCGTGGCCGTATTTTTCCTTGAAGGCCTTGCGGAAATGCTGTGCCTTTTCGGTCTGTCTTTCAGCGTTCCATGGAGTTGCTACCAGGGTGCCTTCGGCAGCGGCGCCGGCCTGTTCGATGTATGCCGGGCTGTTGAAGCCGTTGTTGCCGATGATGGGCTGTTTCATGCCCATTTCACGGGCCTTCTTGACGATGAGGGCGCCTTCCTGATAGAGGCCTGCAATGCAGATGACATCCGGGTTGGCAGCCTGGATCTTGGTGAGCTGGGCGGAGAAATCGGTGTCCTTGTCGGCGAAGGTTTCGGTGTCGATGATGTCGATGCCCATCTTCTTGAAGAGTTCTTCGTAAATGCCGTGTTCCCCTACCATCTGGTCGTTGTTGTTGGAGTACATGATGGCTACGTTCTTGAAGCCCAGTTTGTCATGAGCCTTCTTTACAGTAATGGGGATAGCCATCTTGCCGGGGATGGCGTTTCTGAAGATATAGTCGCCCAGGTCGGTGATGCCGGGGGCGGTGGTGCCGGTACCGAAAGCAACCACTTTGGACTGCTGGGCAATGGGGCCGGCTGCAAACATGGAGCCGGAAAGTGTCGGTCCTTCGATGGCCAGTACCTTGTCCTGTTCAATGCACTTCTTCATGGCATTGATGGCTTCTGCCTTCACGCCCTTGGTATCGTAGGTTTTGAGGTCGATTTTCATCTTGGTATTGGGGTTGTTGTTGATTTCTTCAACAGCCAGTTCCGTGCCGTCCTTCATAGCCTGTCCATAGGCAGCGGCCGGGCCGGTGTAGGCACCCAGGAAACCGAACTTCACGGTCTGTGCGCCGCCTGCACTGCCATTTGCCTTCTTGTCTCCGCCGCATCCTGCAAAAGCTCCGCAGATTGCTGCTGCCGCCATGATTGCTACCATACCTTTTAACCATTTCTTCTGCATAATGAAAACCCCTTTCCTTTGATCTTTCCTGTTCTTTGAATTTTTTCCGGATGAAATATAACTTTCCAACTTCTGACGATGCATATGGATGAAAGCAAAAAGCCCCCGCCGGCAGTGTAAACTGCCAGCAGGGGCGGATATCCGCGGTACCACTCTGATTTGTCTCTTCGCCCGCCGTATAATGATAGAATGATAGAATATTCTCCCTAAAACAAAACGCCCCTACCTTTGGCCTGTGCCAAAGATAGGGGCGAATATTTCGCGGTACCACCCTACATTATACTTGCGGTTCTTATTCGTAACGTGAATGGACGTTCCCACTTACTACATTCGGCAGGAAAGCTCTCGAGTGACTAACAGCATGCCCCCGTCTACCGGTTTTCATCGCCCACCGGCTCTCTGCAAGATCAAAAGCACCCTTTTTCTCGTTCATCGCTTTGTATATGTTTCGCTTTCAGAAGCTTGTAGAAATCATAACGCCGGATTTCTATTTTGTCAAGAGATTTTTTGCAGCTCCGCTGCAAAAAAAGGTTCTTAAGATGGACCGGCCTTTGGCCGGAGGGTTCTTAAGTTTGACAGCGGCTATGCCGCTGAGGGTTGTGGCAGCGCCCTGCGGGCGTATTATATTATAATATGGCGCCGGAGGCGCCGTACCTCGCCAGCGCAGCGATACTACATAACTACCCTGGGCCGGCAGGCCCTCAAACAGTCCGGGAGGCGTCAGTCGATACCGGACAGAACCCTTGGAGCCCAGGGCCCTAAGGCCCGGCGGCTCCATCAACCTTCGAGCCCGTAAGGGCGAGTCAACCTTCGGGAATACGGCCAGGCGCCGAATATCTCACTCTTCCTCCAAATGAAAGAGCTTCTCCATATCCTCATCGGCGATAATCCGGTCATTCTTTACGTCCCTGTGGGCCAGGAGTTTTTCCACGTGGTCTTCCACGGTACGTTTAAGGAGGGCTTCCGGGTCGATTCCCCGGAGGATGAAGAAGTAGAAGGGGTTTTCATCAAGCCTCACGCCGATACCGTACATGACAGCCGCCACGTGTTTGCACATGCGGGCCCAGTCGGGGCAGCTGCAGTCGAAACTGATTTCCTTCAGGGAGGGGAAGAGGGCCCCTTCTTCGGTGAGGAGGGTTTCCAGGGCTTCGGGAAATTTTCCTTTCACCAGTTCTTCCAGACTGTCCAGCTGCCGGCTGCAGAGGGCGGACACTTTTTTCATTTTCGCCTGACCCAGAGGTTTCACTTTGATTTCCACCTTGTAGGGACGGCTCCGGCTCCCCTGCACCAGGGCGGTCACTTTTCCTTCGCCGATAACCAGGTCGATGACGGCGCCGTTTCTCACGTAGGAGCGGCCTCTGGGCAGGCGGTTTTCATAGTCCAGGTACCGCTCCATGTTACTGCACCAGGCTTTGCCCCACCAGGTGCGGCAGATGGTGCGGCCGGGGACTTCCACAGGGGACAGGTGTCTTCCTCTTCCTGCCGCTTCCCGGAGGGCCTTTCGGGCCTTTTCCCGAAGCTCGTCCACGCTCATGGCGGGGTAGAAATCTTTAGACCAGCTCACGACAGGTCATCTCCTTCCTCTTTGTCCAGTTTCAGAAGGTCCAGCAGCTCTTTGTCCGACAGTTTTGTAATCCATGCTTCTCCACTGCCCACTGCTTCCCGGGCCAGTTTCTTTTTGTCTTCGATGATGGTGTCGATTTTTTCTTCGATGGTGCCCCGGGATACGAATTTATAAACCGTCACGTTTTTTGTCTGGCCAATGCGGTAAGCCCGGTCCGTAGCCTGGTCTTCCACCGCCGGATTCCACCAGCGGTCGAAATGAATGACGGAGGATGCCTTGGCAAGGTTAAGCCCCGTGCCGGCAGCCTTGATGGAAAGAACCATGAAGGGAATATAATTTTCGCCGTTGAACTCGTCCACCAGTTCCATCCGTTTCTTCACCGCCGTGCCGCCGTGGATGACAAGGCCCGGCCGGCCGAAGACCTTGGTAAGGTATCGGGCAAGGGGCTCTGTCATTTCCCTGTACTGGGTAAAAACGAGCACCGGCTCCCGCCTTTCATGGAGGACTTCGCAGATTTCACGAAGCCGGATAAATTTTCCGCTGTCTTCGGGCTTGAAACGGTTCTGTCCCAGAAATTCATCGGGATGGTTGCAGATCTGCTTCAGCTTGGCAATGGCTCCCAGCACCAGCCCTTTCCGCCGGATACCGCCGCTTCTCTCTTCCTTCAGCATATGGGACAGCTTGTCCAGCTCGCCCTGGTACAGGGCAGTCTGCTTCACGGACAGGGGAATGTATTCCACCGTTTCCAGCTTGTCCGGCAGGTCGGGCAGGATGCGCTTATCCGTTTTAAGCCGCCGGAGCACGAAGGGCCCCGTCATTTTCCGAAGGGGCTCATAGCCCCTGTCCTCTTCGGAAAGGTCTTTGACAAAGCGGAGGAAACGGGAGCGGCTTCCCAGAAGGCCGGGATTCAGGAAATCGAAAAGGGACCACAGGTTGGAGAGGTTATTTTCCACCGGCGTGCCGGTCATGGCCAGCCGGGAGCGGGCAGGGATGGCCTTCACCGCCCTGGTCTGGCGGGTATTGGGGTTCTTGATATTCTGGGCTTCATCCAGGATTTCCGCCGTCCAGTGCACCTGCTTCAGTCCTTCCAGCCGCTGGGCCATACCGTAGGTGGTGATGGTGAGGAAGGTCTCCGGATGGGCCGCCTTTTCTTCCATTTCCTCCCCCTTTAATCCGTGAAGGAGGGTGAAGGAAAGGGAAGGCGCAAAACGGCCGATTTCCTTTTCCCAGTTTCCCAGAAGGGAGGCGGGCACGATAAGAAGCACCCGGCTGTCAGGACTTTCCGTGCGCATTTTTTCCATATAGGCCAGCACCTGCACCGTTTTTCCAAGGCCCATGTCATCGGCCAGACACATGCCGAAGCCCAGCTTTGACAGGGTGCAGAGCCACCGGTACCCCTCTTCCTGGTAGGGGCGAAGGGCAGCCTTAAAGGTTTTCGGAAGGGAAATGGCGCCGATGGAGGCGGGATTTTTCATAAGGCCCAGCATTTTGGAAAGCCAGGTCCCCGGTACATAGCTTACCTCGCCGTCCTCTGCCGTTCCTTCCATCTGAAGGGCCTCCCGGAGGGACATGGCGCCGCCCAGCTTTTCCATTTTCTTCAGCAGTTTGGCCAGTTTTTCATGGTCCACTTCCACCCATTTTCCCTTGATAAAGGAAAGACCTTCCGTTTCCTTCATAAGTTCTTTGATATCCGCTTTGGTCAGCTTCACGCCGTCCACTGAAAGGGAGGGACGAAGGGAAAGAATGGTATCCAGGCCCAGGGGCTCTACCTCCCTGCCGCCAAGGGAGACGGAAATGGCAGGCCTGCTTTTGCCCTGTTTCCACCAGTTGGGAATGCGGCAATAAATGCCTTTTTCTTCCAGAAGGGGCACGGCCTTCAGAAAATCCCAGGCCTCCTTTGATGTGACGCCGAAGGGATGAAGGATGGTGCCATCCTCTACGAAACCCGCCAGATGGGGAATAACCTCGGAGGCCTTATTCAAAGAAGAAAGGAGACGCACCAGTTTCTCCCGATCCTTTTTATACTCCTCCAGCGCATAGTAAAGGGGCATCTGCCGGGCTTTCCCCTCTCCGTCGAAGGTGGCATAGGTAGCCAGAAAGGCGAAGGGGTAGATTTCATCCTTCCTGTTTTCCACCAGATGGAAATAGACCCGATCCGGCAGGGACGCCCCCTTCTTCTTCGCCAGGAGATAGTCCTCCGCCGGCCCGCCGAAGGAGCGGAAATCCTGATGAAAGACTGCATTGAGGCAGCTTTCCGCCCGGGCGAGCCACTTTTCATCCACCCATTCCGTGCCCGGTCCGTAGGGAACGGCATCCATGAGCTTTCTTCGCTCCTCCTCCGGCAGGGAAACTTCCATCTTTTCCTTCAGAAAGGGAAAAAGCGGCGACGTCAGAAGCACATGGGCAAAGGAAGAAGCCAGCCGCCACAGGAAGGTAAAGGAAGGACTGCCCTCCCCCTTTTCCTGGAAGCCCAGGTCATAAAGAGCCTGCCAGCGGTCTTCCTCAAATCGTTCTTTCCATTTCTTCATGGAAGCAGTCAATTCGCTGCTTCCATCATCTGCTAAAAAGCCCCATTCCGTAAAAATAAAGGACAGACCTTCTTCCTTATCCCTCATTTCGCAGTCCCCTTTCCATCATGATTTCTTTTCCCGATCCGCCGATGGGGATGATAAAGCTGCCAGCCGTAATGGATGGCAGCCACCCGAAGAAGCAGCACCGACCCAAAGGCAATCCAGGACACCAGGGACAGCGGCAGGTGCCGGTGCAGAATACACATCAGAAGTCCGCCGGCCACAGAGGCAATGGCATAGACGTCCATATAGAGCACCACCGGCATGCGGCGGGCCATCATGTCACGGATAATTCCTCCGCCTACGGCAGTAATGAGTCCCAGCATGGTGGGCATTACATACTCATAGGCCGGCCAGGCATAAAAAGCAGTGAGCACTCCGGTCACCGTAAAGGCGGAAAGACCGATGGTGTCGGAAATATGGTAAAAAAGAGAAATAATCACCTTCCCCTTCTTCGGGATGCGGAAGAAAGGATAAAGGAAACCCACGAACAGGGCGGTGCCGATGGATACCAGAAGACTCATGGGATGGGAAAGGGCGGAAGGAGGGATGATGCCGCAGAGCACATCCCGGATCATGCCGCCGCCGACTCCGGTCATCACTGCCAGCACCGTAATGCCGAAAATATCCATGCGCCGGTAGAGGCCTACCACAGCGCCGGAAAAGGCAAAGGCAATGGTGCCTAATATTTCAAAAATCATCCAGGTAACAGACATGGGTATGCCTCGCTTGTTTGGAAAGTGGGCCGCTTCGCGGCCCGGGTTCAAAAGGTTCAGAGGGTTCAGAGGGTTCAGAGGGTTCAGAGGGTTCTCTCTCCCCTGTTGTCCCCCCGCCTGCGGGCAATGCTATTGCGTTAAGGCATCGACCGAAAAAAAGTTGTCATTTTGAATGA
>ERZ1034920.983-NODE-983-length-19618-cov-41.480141_pt1 | contig 19618 bp, 18 predicted proteins | sample MGYA00520688_ERZ1034920 | MGnify/ENA primary metagenome ERZ1034920 (study PRJEB33766, sample SAMN09781785) | gut metagenome | biome: gut microbiome | host: Homo sapiens | place: Madagascar | study: EMG produced TPA metagenomics assembly of the PRJNA485056 data...
ACCTTTTGTTCGGCAGAGTCTCATTAGGGAGGAAAACAATTTCCTTGATAAGGTCAACTCACTATTCACCATTCACTTATTCATAACGATACGGACTTTTTACTTTTCACTTCTCACTTAAAGCTACTTTTTATTCCACACCAGGCACATGAACATTATAACGAACATCGTCGTATTCTGTCATCGCATCATCTACATCTTCTTGGAATATTTTTTTAGCACCACAGACCTTCAAATTCTTCAATATCGCACTATCGAGTTCATCCGTTAAAACAATCTTTCCGTTAACGTAAGTTACATTTGATGTTTCAGTTGGCTTATCTCCAATTTTTTCGACTAAATCACTTTGAGAATTTGCTAAAATCGTTCTTGTCACATCATTCATAACATCAAAAACATACCTTTGACGAGAAACAACATTACTTCCGCCACCATTGGTTATCAATGTTGTAGCTTTTTCTAATTCATCAAGAGATTCTTTGTAATATTTTAAATGTCTTAAAAGAACAGCCAAATTGTAATGCGCCTCATAATTCATTGGATTTAACTCAATCGCCTTACAATAAGACAATCCGGCATCTTTGTAATCTCCCAACAAGTGATACGTTAATGCCAAATTGTATCTTGCATCGTAATCCTTTTTCAAGATTTTGCAAGCTTCTTTATACGAATTTAAAGCCTTCATTAAATATTGTCTTCTATATTCCCAATCATCTTCCAAATACACAGATTTTTGTTTATATGCAACACCTCTATTGTAATATGCTAAACCTTTATTAACCTTATAACTTTTTCTGTTACTATAAACAAAAGGGATAGAAAGCAGATGCCTTTTAGTATTCAAAATTTCGTTGTATTGATTAATTGCACCATCAAAATCACCTAACTTTTCTGCAGAAACAATTCCATAATTCATTCTTGCAACAATCATTTTAGGATTGTATTCAAAAGCCTTTTCATAAGCATCTACGGCTGAATAATAATCTTCATATACAACATAAATATTCCCTAAATTGTACCATGCAGTATAGTGTTCAGGATATAACTCAACCGCTCTGTTATAATAACCGATTGCTTTTTGTAACTTTAATTCTTTTAGCGCCTTATCGCCTTTATGAACATAATATATTCCCCTCACTTTGTCCAATTGCTTATTAAAAAACACCGGATGCAAATATATTAATGCGCCAATTGCTAAAATCATTAAAAATGTAAATAATCCTGAAAAAAACTTTTTCACCTACTATACCTCATTATATAAGCATTTTACACATATTAATAATAACATGCAATACACTATTGTTACGAAATTGTAACATTTCTTTCTTTAAAAAAGCAATTTTTTTAAGCCAAAAGTTTTTATATAAGTAAGGTAGGTTAGAAAATTCAATTTGGAGGTTAGGTTATGGCAGACTTCAATATGGCTGCGAATATGTACGGACTTTATCCGAACTTATACAATAACCAGATAGCATTAAATGATTTGACTGATTTGGACTTGTATGCACCAATGGGATCATTAAATAATCCTATGATGGGCGCAATTAACCCAATGATGACAATGAACGGAAGCATCTTCGGCGGCGGAATGATGGGCGGTTACCCAGTTACCGGTGGTTATCCAACAATGGGAGGTTCAACTGGTAGTTACCAAGACTATTATAAGAACTATGAGAAGTATCAAGACTTCATGATTGATAACCAAGTTCATCAACAACAAAAATGGCGTAATGCGGACCTCCGCTTAAATGCACCTCAAGAAGGAATACAAAAACAAGCCGCTATCCTTCATGAGAAAATCTTGCAAAATGAGCAACAACAAATCCAAGCTGCTTATGCAAACTTCAAAAATAGTGTAAAAGCAATGTACGGCTCAGGAAGTGATGAACAAATTTCTAACCGTGCGGCAAGCTTGTATCAACAAATAACAGGAGTTACAGTAACTGATGACATACGCCAACACGGTAGAGGTTCATTCACTCAAGGTTTCTTGCAAACTGTAACATTAGGTATGGCTGATAAGAAAACTGCAGAAGAAAACATCGCTGAATTAACAGGTCAACCTGTCGGCAGAACCGAACAAGGCAAGAAATTTGCAGGTAACATAGCAGGTGGTGCTGTATTTGGCGGAGCAGCCGCAATCGGAGCTAATTGGGCATTAAAAACTTTTTTGAAAGGTTTAAAAAACAAACCATTTATCGCAACTTTAATCGGAGGTGCAGTTGGTTTAGCAGCCGCAATCGGAACATCAAGTGCAAAATCATAAAAATCCCTTAACTTATCCTTATAAAATTTAATTCCTAATCTAATAAAACAAATTGTGTGTGTAGAGGTTGAACTAATCAACCTCTTTTATTTTTTTATTGTCATTACGAGGAGTAAAACGACGTATTAATCCCATCCAAATATAATATAATGAGCTTACACCAACATTATTACAGTAGACTACGTACGTAGTACAAAAAAACACCTGCACCAAGGAGTTAAGATGCAGGTATTAAATCAGTAAAAGAGACATCAATAACATTATGTAACATTTAAAATTTTCGTCAAATTTTTGTGGATATTTTTTTTAATTTATCTTATAATCCTCTTATGAGAAGATTTCTATACACACTTACAGCTTTATTAATATTAACCGCAAACTGTTCTGATGCGATTGCTTTGAAACCAAATTCAAAACAACAAAGCAACACTATAGTCCAGTCTGAAAAATTTGTTAATATTACAAATCAAGCAAATGTTCTTTATGCCGAAAACGATATAAAAGGAGCTTTTAACTTATTCCTAACAATTCCGGAAGAAGAAAGAACCGCTCAAAACTGGTTGCTTTTAGGTAATATTTTACAAGATCAAGGCAAACTTGAAGAAGCAACCTTTATGTATAACAAAGCTATTGAAGTCGATGACAAGTATTATAAAGCTTATTACAATTTAGGCAATATATATTTGAACGACGGTCGCCCTAATATGGCTGTTGAGGAATATAAAAAAGTTATTAAAATTAAGCCTGAATATGCCTACGCCCACTACAATTTGGGTTGTGCATATATTAAACTTGAAAAATACGGGAAGGCAAAATTTGAACTTTTAACGGCAACGGACTACAAAAATAATGTTGCAGATTTTCATTACAACTTAGCTTATGTTTATAAAAAACTGGGCAAAGAAAAACAAGCAAAAACATATTTAGAGTATTACAATAAATTAATAGATAATCAATAATCAGTGAGGGATAAATGTATAAAGGTATAATTTTTGATTTTAACGGGACATTGTTTTGGGATTCAGAAAAACACCAAGACGCTTGGAGAGAGTTTTCAAAACGATTGAGAACTCCGGGGTTTACGGATGAAGAAATGCGTGACTATATGTTTGGCAGAACGAACGAAGATATCATAAAATACCTTATCGGGAAGCAACCCTCAAAAGAAATGGTTGAAAATTTTGCAAAAGAAAAAGAAGCAGTTTATAGAGATATGTGCCGAAAAGACAAAAAGAACACTGTTCTTGCTCCCGGCGCTATTGAATTTTTAGACTATTTAACTAAAAACAATATTCCGCACACAATTGCTACAATGTCAGAAAAAGATAATGTAGATTTCTTTATTGAAGAATTTGAGCTTGCAAAATGGTTTGATTTAGACAAAATTGTATATTCTGACGGAACAATTCCTGGCAAACCGGCTCCTGATATTTATATAAAAGCAGCGCAAAAACTTAATCTTAACCCAAAAGACTGCGTTGTAATAGAAGATGCAGTATCAGGCATCGAAAGTGCTAGGAGTGCAAATATCGGCAAAATTATTGCAATTGCCTCAATGGAAAGCGAAGATTTATATAAAAATATTCCTGCCGTTTCACAAATTATCAAAAATTTTGGCGAAATCGACAGAAATATTTTCGAAGTTCCTTGTGTCAAATAGTATTAATGTGGCAATTTTTTGAAATAATCTTTTTCATTAATGGCATTGATTGTACAACCGTAACCATTCCTTGAAAAAGTAGTGCTACTGTTACAATATCCACTTTTGGGGTAAAAGCTTGTATCTGCACCACCTGCAGTAATCTTCCCATCTCGGCTAATAGAAAACAAAAACAAATCATGCCCCAATTTGTTAGGTCGTTTTTGCCAACCATTTACATCAATAACAACAAATTGCTTTGCATATATATCTTCTCCCTTACCAGCAAAATCAAAATAGAATGTACTTCCACTTACAACATTTACAACATAATCATTTCCAATACACGGTGCGCTAACTTTTCCAGAAAAATCTTTATATGTTTTATACATAAAATTACAATAATTATCACCATCTGCATTTGCAGGACATCCATTTTCAGCAGTTCCTGTACAACGTTTTCCATTCAAATATTTTGCGTAATACACCAAACTCTCACTTAACGCATCATCCGGAATTTGTCCGCCGTAATCTTCTAATGCAACACGTTGCGCAATTTGAGATAAAGCAGAATAGGATTTTTTAAAAGCAACTTCTAATTGTTTATTTTGAGCATTGTTTATCAATGTTGGCAAAGTCATCGCAGCCACAACTCCAATGATGCCGAGTGTAATAAGGACTTCTGCTAAGGTAAAGGCTACCTTTTTACTTGTATTATTAGCACCAGTTCGCATTTTAAGTTTCATTTCTTTAGTCTGAAACCCATCCCAACCTTCCATAACTAAGGAAGGAGCTATTTTGTTCTCGTTGGACAAAACTTGTGCATTGCATCCTCCCTTATGAGGGAGGATTGAGGCGGGTGCTGATTGGTCCACCTTTTCCCTACGGGGTAAAACCCATCCTAGCCTTCCATGTTTAGGGAAGGAACAATTTGGGGTACTGTTAACCATATACGTAGCACCAAAACCGAAACAACCCAGTTTTTTATCTATTTCGCTGCTACCACAAAAAGAACAAAAACCCTTGTTACGAGAGGTTATTCGACGATTGCCCCCCCCCCGAGGAACGTGCCGTTCCATCCGCCACATAGAGCTTTCTTCAATTTTTCAAACTCTTGTGACATCAATCTCTTTTTCATAAAAAATTCCTCTCTATTTTTTCTACAACATGACAATAACATAAATTAACGAAAAATTCATCTATTAACATTTTTCTGCTACAATGATTTAAGGAAAAGAGAGAGGGATTATGGAATTTATCAATTTAATTTTAGGACATTTAGTTAGTTTTATAGAACACATAGTTACAGGTATGGGACCACTAGGAATAAGTTTATTAATGGCAATTGAGTCATGCAATATACCATTACCAAGTGAAGCTATTTTACCTTTCGCCGGTTATATTGTTAGCAAAGGAGAAATGAATTTCCATGTAGCAGCAATTGCAGGTGCGTTAGGTTGCGTTTTAGGTTCAATCCCTTCATACTATTTAGGTTATTTCGGCGGAAGAAAATTTGTTGAAAAATATGGAAAATATTTTCTTATATCTCACAAAGATTTGGATGAAGCAGACAAATGGGTTGAAAAATATGGTGATTGGGCATTTTTCTTATGCAGAATGTTACCAGTCGTAAGAACATTTATTTCGCTTCCTGCCGGTATTCTAAGAGCCAAAAAGAGAATATTCTTCACACTTACTTTCTTAGGCTCACTTGTTTGGAGCTATGTGCTTGTATATGTAGGTATTAAAATGGGACAAAATATGGAAGCATTCAAACATATTTGGCACAAATTTGATGCTGCAATTATTGTTATATTTGCGGCATTAGGTACATTATATATCTACAAACACGTTAAACATTTGAAAGAATCTTAATAACCTATTTTATTATAAGTTGATTAACATTTTCGGTTTTCATTTTTTTGAACAACTTGTTAAACCGTATTATATCTGTCGGAGTTTCAAACTTTTTAACAAGCTCTCCTTTTCCATTTATAATGCACTTAGTAGAACTTTCATTCAAAGAATCAGGAACAACATGAACGTAGGTTGTCGCTTTGTTTGGTGCAATTAATTCAATTGTTCTTTTTTTGTTATCATCTCGAACACGTGTAAACGATTTATTTGAAACAATCTTAGGATTTTCAATATTTAATCTCAAAGCATCTGATATTTTAATCAATTCTTTGTTTACATTATGAGCTTTCATTTTTTTAGGGGATTTTTGCGTGGCAATTGTTTCAAATATTTCCTGCATATTCTTTTTTACAATAACTGCTTTATCCTTAATTAGAGCCAACAAACCTTCTGGATGTTCATCATCTAAACCTGATTTTGTGTTAATTTCAGGATAATATTCAATTCCCTCAATATTATTTTCTTTTATGTAATTTCCAACCCTTTTATCATAATTATTTCGCAAAACGATAACTTCATCACCTTTTTCTAAAATATCATGAAAAACTTGTTTCCCTTGAGTAAATAACTGTGACACATCAGCTTTTGCCTTAATTTCGTTAGGTTTAAACCTAAAAGCACCTGTAAAATTTGTATTTTTATTATTATTTAATATCTGCATAAGTTCTCCTTAATACAGAATTAAAACCCTCTAAAAATATTTTTTGCCAATTCAACTTAAAATACTAAATTTTTTCATAAAAAATTATACCATCTTTATCAATACTATTTTTCATTCCTTCATGCGATAAAACTTTATAATCAATCACATCAAATTTATAAGGTGTTGGCAATTCATCTAACTCTCCCCATATTCTATAAAAATATTCATGGTTATCTGTCCATATCGCAAAATCAACATCAGACCCATTACGAAAATTACCTCTTGCCCTTGAACCAAAAATCAAGACTTTTTCTATATATTTACTTCTTTATACAAATAGAGCATACCATAAAGAAATGCTCATAAAATGGGGGCGCCAGATGGGTTGAACTTCGAACCTTATTGAGCAGAATTTCTGCACCTATGCCTGCACGATAAAGATACGATTGAAGAAATCAAAAAGTTCTTAAATCGTAACAATCTTCTTAATGCTTGTTACAATTAGGCAATTTCTGTAAGGCAAAATACTTTATAAAAATACGGGGGAATATTCTAATAAAGGGGAAATAATATGTTTATAGAAAAACTCGGAATGAAAACTTTGCGAGGTGGTAAAGCACTTATCAATACCTTAACTCACAGTAAAGGTATTGTAAGGAGTGCTAGTACTCATAGCACAGATAATTGTGGATTAGCGTTAAAAACATTAGAGTTAGATGATGTGACAATTACACATAAAGGAGAAAAAGTAACAAAGGCAATAACTAAACCAACTATACCAACTGCACCTGCGGTGTTTGAAGGTTCACAAGTATCAATGCACCACGGTTTGAATGGTATAAATACTATGGTTCGAGAGGCATATCGTGCGACTAAGAGTGGTAAAACAATAGATGCTGACGATATGTTTGATGTAGTACATGGATTACCACGTATGCTCAAAATAGACAAAGAATTTGCTAAATTACCACCTCTGGAGAAAGAATGTATCGTTTGGAGAGGAAGATTTGAACATCCTGTTATAGAAAGGTTTAATCAAGATTTTAAAATTATTGATAATGCTAAAATTGGAGATGTAATTATTCCTGATACTGGCTACAGCTATACTGGTTTTACAAAAGAACTTGCATCACATTGGAGTAATTCTTGTGATGGTAGAACTATGATGTTTAAAATAAAGTTACCCAAAGGTGCTAAAGTTTCACGAAATCTTGAACATGGTGGAGAAGTGGTAATGCCACGTAATGCAGAATATAGATTGCTTTCAAAAAGCACAAATGGTAATCATACAGAAGTTGAGTTAGAATATATATTACCTAAAAAAGATAACGTAACGGAAATAGAAGAATTAATAAAAAAATTTAATATTGAACCAGCATAATTTATAATGTAAATAAAGTAAGATTTGAACCTGTGAAAGTCCTTATCATTCCTAATACCCCCCCCCCGAAGGTGCCAATTTTAATGGTGAGGTTACTGTCTAGATTGGATTGAGTTAAGTGTGGGTATTTTGATACGCAGTTTGAGAAAAACACTAACTAAAATTTCTCAAACCTTCATTAACTTGGCGCTGTAATCCTAGTGCAGTTTTATATTTAACAAAAAATTGTTTTATGAAATCATTACTTTGAGCTAGGATATTTTTGTATTCATCGCTACCCTTTACAATAGTCTCTTGTCCTATATTTCGTTTTATCAGAACATCTTTTCCATTTCTGGTTACAACATATTCATTATTATCTGGTGTTTTTAAAAATAAAATAGATCTAACTTTATTTTTATCTTTTTCATACTTATTATATCTAAAAATAGTACCCTCAATTCCTTGTGGGGTTGTATAAGAATAAGTTCTTTCGAATTTACCTAGCATACGAGATTCGTTGTATTGTAAATTATGGTAATACAAAAATGAGTTACCTCTATAAATATCAACATGTATTTCATCAATAGGAACTCCGTTTTTATCGTAAAATTCCGTTCTACCAATACCGTCTATTTTCATTTTTTTGTTGCCTTCTGGGGAATAGATAATGGTATCATGCATAAAAACTCCGTCTTTTGAAGAATAATCGTGTTTTACTTTTTTTAAAGTACCGTTATCATCATAATAAAAGTGTTTTCGACCTTGTCCTTTGATTTGTAGAGTTTCTATTTTGCCCGTATTGGTATTTTTAACGATAAACCCATTTAAATTATCTATACGTTGAATACTATCTTTAGTATTTGTTATTTTTTTTAAAATTAATTTACCATCTTGAACAACAGATAAATCACCATCTTTACTGTAGATATATTCTTTTTGACTTAAAATATTTTCACCGTCATATTTAGTTAACTTTTTTAATACCCCATTTTCATATTCTCTGACAATATTTTTACCGTCTTTTGTCTGGTGAGTTATATTACCCGTAAAGGCTTCACCTGTATTTGTAATAGCTTTACCCTTGTTAAACTTATTGCCTGCTTGTTTAAATGCGTCAACGGTCATTTCTTTAATAGCATTTGTAGTTTTTTGAGAATTTTGAACAACATCCTGTGTAGCCTTGACGGCTTTGCCTTTTGTCGCAATATAAATTCCCACAGTGGCTAAGGCAATTAAACCAGCACCTACTGTGACTAAGGTTTTGGTTGAAGTCGAAGATTTTTGTTTTTCATCTGTATTCTTGGTTGATTGTTTGATTGGTTGAGTATTATTGACTTGTGTTATATTATGCAAAGATACAGGCATAGTTTAATTCCTCCTACTATATATAATAAAAAACCGTAATTATGTAAATTTACTCCATCATATCATATCATATCAAATCAAATCATATCATATCTGGCATTATAACTAGGTTTCAGCCTTATTAAACTCGTCTTAATATTTATTTACAATAATTTTAAAACTTATTATAAAATAAATCAGACGAAAAAAGAACAAGTTAGAACCCGTCAAACCCAAGTATAGATACAAAAAATGGCTCCGTAGAGCCAATAAATTTAAATGGGGCGGGTAATAGATTTTAATTCGAACCGATTATTAAACGAAATTAATAAATTCTATGAATTAAAGCAATTACTGAAATAAAATAACTTGTTTTTGCTATAATTATAATAATAAAAACTATTACAATATTCTTTTGTTTTATTATTTTAAGGAAGTTAAATGAATTTAAGGAATTTTACATTAACAAGTATAAAAAAAATTCAAGAAGCACAACAAAAAGGGAAATTAATTGTTTTTGTTGGAGCTGGAGTTTCGCAAAATTCAAATTTGCCAAGTTGGAATGATTTAGTTAATCAACTAGCTCAAGATTTGGGTATTGAAAAAAAGATAATCCCAGAGGAACTAGAAGAAACTTTAACAGAAGAACAAGTAGAAATTCTAAAAAAACACAAAATTCACTATAACACAGATGAGTGTTTAAAAATCCCGCAATACTACTTTAATGAATTTGGAGAAAAAGAATACAATAATAAATTACACAATATCTTTTCTAATAAACTAGAGCCAAATCCAATCAATTATTTAATTGTAGAATTAGATCCCAAACATATAATTACGACAAATTATGATGATTTGTTAGAAAAAACAGCTGAAAGTATTGCCAAAACACCTTATTCAAAAGTTTCTTGCGATAGAGATCTTGCCATTGCTCCTAATAATAATTTAATTATAAAGATGCATGGAGAACTTGATAAGATTGTATTAAAAGAACGAGATTATGACACATATTCAAATAATTTCAAATTAATTGAAACATTTGTAAAGGGCTTAATTGCAACAAATACAATTCTTTTTGTAGGTTTTTCAGCTGAAGATGCAAATGTTAGAAAACTATTTCAATGGATACATGATATATTAGGTAATTCATGCCAGCCAGCATATTTATTGAATACTGATGAATATAAAAATATCAACAAATCAAAAGAAGAAAAAAGAGTAAAATTTGAATACTTAAAAGAAATGGGTATTTTTTCTCTTTACTATGATGAAATTCAAGATGATATCAAACAATTTGTATCAGATGATATTTTAATTGATTACAATAAAAAATATAAGCTCAAAGCCTTAGAAAAAGGACATGGTGAAAGACTATTTAAGTTACTATACTTTATACAGAAAAAGAATGTTTCTAACGATAATTCCGAATATATAGAAAACTGTTATCGTAAATTAAAGTATTTAGAGTGCTTAAATTATATTCCCAATAATATTCTAGCTAAAGTATTTGGATGTAATCCAAAAGTATTTATGCAATATGGCCTATATGGTTTAAAACCATACCTTATAAAAAGTTTAAATGAACTAAAATTTAAAATAGTATTAATAGATAAAAATCTTTCCAATGATAAATATTTGGAATTATTATATGATAACTCTTATCTTGAAGATGATATAAAAAAACAAATATACGATATTTATAATAAATATCGCTCAACTGAAAAAGATACGGTAATTAAGAATAAATTACAAAATGTAATAGATGATTTAAGAAATTTATATAAAATATCAAAAGATGAAAAAACTAAAATAGAATATATTTGGTCTAAAATATACTCTACAGAACCAATCCCGTCAAATAATGAAGAATTGAAAGATATTATATTATACAATTCCGATGGTATAAATAATGAACTTAAAAATATAGATATTGATTATTCTGAAAATAATGTTAATATATTCAAAAAAGCTTACTTATTGATTAAATTAGGAAAACATAAAGAGGCTTATTACGAATTTGAAAAAATTTCCTATGAAGCTAATAAAAATAATAATTTTATATTATATGTAATTGCAAGCTTTAATCAGTTTTATTTAGGAAAGCTACTACACAATAAGTATTATTTTAAATCAGATGATAAAGATATTGAAAACATAAAAGATCAATATTTAAAAATTAATATTGAAGATTTAATTGAACGATTTATCCCTAGTGAAATTAAAGATATTATTAAATATATAACCAGTTTTGATATTTTCAAAGAACTTTATGGTAATGTAACTGATAGTTATGATAAGCTATCAACAACATACCAATATGTAAAAAATGGGGGTAGTTCTTCTAATTCATATATACATGATTTATATGGATATTTAAATGAGATTTTTGCTTATAGTAATTACAATTTTTATATTTTTGAATATTATGAAGAATACAAAAAGATTTTCCGTAAAGCTTTTGATGGCATTTTTATAAGTTATTTGACAGGTTTGGAAGTTGATGCTAACAAAGAAAAACTCATGTGGGGGACAAATGTTGTTCCTAGTTTCGATTATTTTGATTTTTATATGCTTATTGAAAATTGCAATGAAAAGGATATAGAGAAAAATTTAAAGGATATTCCATCAATTTTAAAATTACACAAACCAGATGTTGATAAAATAATGTTAATCAATGCATATAAAAATATTATTTCTGGATTTATTAATTATAAAATTGATAATAATTTTTATAGTAAATTTCACTTGTTTTTTAAATTATTTAGTAAAATTGATTTTTCCCAAGAAGAAATATTTGAAATCATTGATAATTTAATTAAATTAATTAATTATGTTAATAATAATGAACTTGAAAATAAGTTTAATTTTAATAATATGAAAAATAAAGCAATATATTATTTCTTGGTTGATGCTTATAATAAAAATTATCCTCAAAAAGATTTTCTTAATAATGAACAACTTGAAAAACTCTTATACTTAACGATAGAAGAAAGTATAAATATAGATGCTCATGTTGCAAAAACATTTAATTACGATTGTATGTTAAGACACATTTGTGGTATTTTAAAGAGTTCTAACAATTCTTATAAATTAAAAAATCAAAAGAAATTTCTATCACTAGTTAATAAAATAAACAATGATCCTTATTGGAAATTATTTGTTATTACTTATATATACCCATTTATCATTGAGCAAGATGATTTATATGGTATAGCTCATAATCTTTTAAAAAATTGTTCAACTAAGCAGTATGTAGATATTTTATTTCAATCTATATTCTCTAAAATTGTAAAAATAGATAAAGAATTAGTTCAAAAAGTTCTTTTATTATTAAAAAATGAGTTGGTTTTTAATTCTGGCAGAGTTGGGCATTTCCCTTATAATGTAACTTTGCTTCAGCTATTAAGTTTAATTGATTACTTTATAAAAAATAATAAATTAACAAGTAAAAAAGTTATATATAACTTAATTGAAGATTTGGATACTTATAAACAAAACTATTTTGAACAAATTAGGGATTACAATTTCAAAGAAAATTATAATGATAATCTTATGATTATAAAAATTAGTTCTCATTATGATGATATTGATTTTAGTGAAATAAACATAGAAATCTTAAGATATATCAAACCATCATCGTTAGATAGTGTAAAAACATACTTCCAAAATAATCAAAATGAACGAGATAAATTTATAGAAAAGTCTATTGAGCAACTTAAAAACATAACTGATAAGAAAAAATATAGAGAAATAATGGATATAATAAAAAAACTAATCTAAAATATTATGAATGAATTAATCTTTTCTTAAGTATATTTTTGTTATAATTAAGAAAAGGAATATATGTATGAAAGAGAAATTTGTTAATTTAATATCTATCATAAAAAAGAATAAAAAAGAATTTCTAGAATTATTTATATTAGATTTTTTATCTATATTAATAGCTACAATTTTTTATATAATTACGATTAAATTTATTTATTTTTCGATAAACAACTTACAAATAAATTTAAATCTTTCTTTTAACTTAAAACCTGTCTTATTTTGGTTTGCTATAATTTGGTGTTTTTTTGCAACTTTAGCAACAATTATATTTCATTTTATAACATTATATACAATAAATAAAAATGGTAGGAGTATGCTAATAAGAGATGATGAATAATCTTGAAATAAATATAAATTCTTTGTGTTGTAAAATTCTTATCAACTTAGTTTATTTGTTCATTGGAACTATTATAATTATTAGTATAGTCGGGATAATTTATTATTTGCATTTATTTAATTGCTCTACAATTTATACCATTCTTATCGCAATTCCTATTGTTATATTAATTGAAATATATAGGCAAAATACATCTTTTAATAGTTTAATTATCAACAATATTTATAAATTTTTGTATAACTTAAATAAAGAACCGTTCCGAATAACAAAATTTATTGACAAAATACTTGATGTTGGCATGTCATTTTTATTTGTATATTATATTTATGCATATTGGAATATTCCAACAGCTTTAAATGATAATAAACATCCCGTGTTTGAAGCTATTGGAATTGTTATCACAGTATCATCTATTGTTTTAACTATTTTATTTGCTACATTACAACATTTTGAAAACAAATATTCTGATTTTAAATCTATATTTCAGCAATGGAAAAATACAAATATTTTCTTATTCATAATATTAGCTGTTTATACAACTGCATCATTTATTTTCTACTACACCGGTTCAAATAATTTTATTGATTTATTAATCCTAATAGCATCAATTTATCTTGTTTTAAAATTAATAATAATTGCAATTAACATATCTTTTATGATGAATTTTGATATTCTTCTTAAACTATATGAAATTTATACTATTAATTTTATTAAAAGTTGGAAGATTTCTTCTGATAAAACTCTTATTAATGATGTGAGTAAAAAAGGGATAAAATATTTTATTAAATATAAACTCTGGGGTATTAATAGAAAAAAATACTATACAATTTCAGAAACAACAATAGAAGAATTAAAAAAACAAGTAGAACCAATTTTTAGACAAGCTGAAAATTTCTTGAGAGCAAATAATTTAAATGACTTTTTAACTTGTAAAAATGCTCTTATTAATATTGTAAGAACCTATAATCAATTATATAAAAATGATTTTGAAACAAAATTTTACCAGTTTCTTGCATATAAAATTAAAGATTTATTTATTTTATCTGTGAAGTTAAAATATCAGTCATTTCCAGAACATATTGTTGATTTAAATGAGAAAATCGGTATTTGTGCAATAAATGAAAAAACTGATGAAAATAGCTTTCATACTATACAAACTATTGGTTTTTCTGCTTTTCAAAAAAATGCACAAGAATTTGTTATAATTTCAATAAATTTAGAAAATACCTCTGCTCCTTGTGATGCAATCATTTCTTTACGAAAATTTACTCATAAACTTATATTTAATCATTCGATAAATGAAGCATCCGGAGTAGTAGATGATTTATGTACATTAGCTGTAACTATTTGGACATTGAACAATACGAAAAAAATAACAAATAATGCGTGGTGTATCAATCTTATAAGCCTTATAATTACCGATTTAATTAACATTTTTTATAATATTGCTATGTACAATTTGACAGAAAAAATGTCTATAGATACAGATTATATTGAAAATAAAGTTAAAGAAGCTTTTGTACAAACTTTTAAGTTACTAATAACATATAATACATATCCAAGTAGTTTTTCTATATTTTTTAATAATATAGGTAGAGATTTAAATTTAAAATCTGTTACAGATATATTAAATAATTCTCCATATATTATGACACCTTATAAAAACGCTATAATTAATGGTTCTTCATTGTTTACTCATTATGTAAATGCCTTAGATCAAGTTTATAATGCTATATTAGTTTATGATTTTGACGATAATGTGTATTTCGAACGAAGTTTTAATTGCATAGCTAATTTTCTTGATTTGTTTGAAAGTTCAGCAAAAACACTATTTGATAGTAATAATACTATTAGTATAAATAGAATTTTAGAAGCTTTAAATAATATCCAAAAATGCATATTTTTATTTATTAGAAGAATAAATGCTACTAATTATCAAAAAGAATTACTATTAGATGCATCTAGTATATTATTAGAAAAACTCTACTCTATTTTCTTAAGTATTTTAGAAAAATATACTAACTCAGAAACATTTCCTAGTTTATATATAGAAGATTTTGTACATTTTGTAAATTTAGCTGTACAAGCTTATAATAATGCAGATATGCGAAATAAGGAAATAATTAAAAATTTAATTCAAAATATAATTATTTATTTTGAAAAGTTAAAGAATAAAAAGATTTTATATCAAGGAATTAATTTGATAAACCTACTTTTATCTAAAAATGATAAACACTCTGAAATATTTACTCTACTATGCAATTTCATAATTCAATATAAACCACAAGATAAACCTCAACAAAGTTTATATTTTGATCAGTTGGAAGAAAATGATATTCCATATTTTGCAAGACATTGGATTGATCATAATGATATTCACGAATACTCTAATATTTTATCAGAGTTTCAAAAAAAAAATTAATCTAAAATCCCGCTCAAAACCTTGTAAGCAAGCTTTATCTCCTCATCTGTTGCTTTGCTTAGCATTGTTTGGATGTCTTGCAGGAGTTCTTTTGTATCTTTCTGATGATTAAACATATATAGTTTATAAGGTTCAACTTTTAAGGCTTTTGCAATTCTTTCAAGATTTTCATCTGTAGGATGAAAATGACCGCTTTCAATTTTACTTATACTAGAAGCTCCTATATCAGTTAATTCTGATAAATCTTCTTGTGTTAAGTTTCTCACCACTCTTATTTCTCTAATTCTTTTTCCTAAAAGCTTTTTTAATTTAGACATTTTTCACCTCACAATATATTCTTTACGAAATACTTGTAAAAATGAATTAACCTTAGCCACAAAATAAGTTGAAATCCTTTTATCTTTATGCAAGTATATATGCATATTACAAAATAAAATTAGCTAAAATTTGCATTTAAATGCAAGGAAGGGGTATATGAAAAAGTTTTTAGATGTATGTTTATGGATAATTGGATTGTTTTTCTTATTATGCAGTTTAGGACTTCTTTTAAGTCCAGAAGTAAGAGGAATGGGAATATTTTTTGCTCTATTAGGAATAACACTTCTGCCACCGTTAAGAAATAAAATAAACAATAAACTGCACACATTTTTTACAGTTTTTAATAAAAATAGTAATTCTGAAAATACAAATCTAGTCCTTATAAAAGCCTTAATCGGTATTTTTAAATTTACTGTATTTAGTATTTTATTTATATGTATAATTATTTCCATGCCAGAACCTCAAAATGTAAATACTATTAGCGACAATACTGTTACAACAAAAAATTCAACAAAAAGTAAATATAGAAACAATAAAAATGCAAAATTAATAGCAAATGTTACAGGATTAAATAAAGATCAAGCCGGAAAGGTTTATGAAACTCTTGTAAGTTGTGGAGTTGGTAATATAACTAACATTGAGAATCAAGAATACGGCGATGTTTATTATATAGAAGCATTTGGAATACCAGTTAAACTTATAGCATATATTGATAAAGAAGGTAATATTACAGAATTACACTATGATATGAAAGACATTATAGTTGAAAGCAAAAGAGTAGCTAAAATTACAGATTATATTTTAAATTCTAATGAATGGCTTGATTTACAAACACAATCACAAATATATATTGAGAAATTTCTAAATGCACCTAAAACAGCCAAGTATAGAAATATGAACTATTCAATAGATGAAAATAAAGTTATACGAGTATATGGCACAGTAGAAGCTCAAAATCTTTTTGGGGTTCCTTTAGAAAATGGTTTTGAAATAGAATACACAAATAATAATGGTAACTTTAGTATAAAAAATGCTATTCTTGCAGGTAAAAAGATTTATTAAAAAGCATAAATTTATAAAAAATTGTATAATAGTCATAAGGAGTAAATGCTTATGACTACAGCCAAACAAGTTAAAGCAAATAGGAAGAATGCTATTAAAGGTGGTGTTAAAACGGAAGCTGGAAAAGCTATATCAAGTCAAAATGCAACTAAATACGGCTTTTTTAGCAAGATTACAACTGAATTTGATAAATTAAATAATGAAGATTTTTGCAAATCTATTTATAACTGCTTCATGCCGGTTAATGAGTATGAAAATCAAATGGTGGAAATCCTTTTATCTAATTTATTGACTTTTAGAAGAATATGTTTAGTAGAAAAAGAGTATTTGGAAACAAAAATACATCCAGATATAGAAATGGATTTTTCTACTTGCTTTAAAAAAGGATATGAACCAGAAATAAAGCTTGATCTTATTGATGAACTAAATAAATTCCAGAAATATAAAACAAGTATTCAAAATAATCTTATTAAAATAGAACATGAATTAGAAAGACTTGTGGCTAATAGAAATTCTGAATATAAATATATTCCAAATAGTATAGATATAAATGTTTCAAACTCAAATGGGTTCGTTTTGGAATAAAGGTTTAATATATCTTAAATTATACTTGCATGTATAATTAGAATGCATTATAATAAATTATACATTGGGGTATAAAAATGAATAATATTAATTTAGAAAATTTTAATCCAAAATTTATAAATATAAAAGATTATAAAACTGCTGATGAATATAAAAACGCATTTTTTGTAGAAAATATTGTTAATACGTCAGAATACTACGAGTTAGCCATTTTAAATGCTTATTTTATTCATCCATTTTTATCAATAAAAACAATATTTGAAGCTTCAAAACAATTATCAAACAATAATAAATCTGAAATTACTTATCGTAAAGTTAATGATTGGAATACAAAAGGGTTATTTGAGGATGAAAGAACTAGCAACATACAATGGCGGAAATATTCTATTAGAACGGGTGTTCAATTACTTCTTATAAATGATTTAAAAAAGTTTGGTTATTCAAATGAACAAATTAAACTAATTGTAAAACAAGTAATTGATGATAGTGCAGATGTTTTTGTGAAAAGTCGTACTTTTAATTATAGATATTTTGATTTTTATGCTTCAACTTTTTATAAAAGAGGTATAAATTTCTTTATAATGATAGATGATAATTGCAATGCATTCTATTTAACCGAAAAAGATTTAGCTTTAAATATTGCAAACGGATTAAAACAATTTAAACCATTTTTAGTCTTACCTTTTTCAAAATATTTAAGTGTTCTTGCAGAATACATTTTCCATTCTGATAACGAAAAAACAATTACAAATGAATTATCATTGAAGGAATATTTGCCAAATTCTAAAGAACAAAAAATTATTAAAACTATAAGAGATGATGAAATAAAACATATTAAAATAGAAAAGAAATCTAACAGCAAATCATTATTGCTCAGAACAACTCAAATAAAAAATAATACAGATATTACCAATGAAGAATTGGAAAATCTTGTAAAACAAGATAAATATATTAAAACAACTATTGGAAAAGGTACTGGTCAATCCTACAATATTTCAATAGAAAAAACAGAAAAGCTAGATTAGTAACAATGAATAAATTGAGCTAATTTAACTATTTATTATAGTAAATCATATCTTTGAAGAGACAATGGAATACTTGAACTTCAATACAAGCAGTAGGGAATAAGCAAATGCTTAGTATTGAAGAATGCCGTAAAATTTTAGGGTTAAGTGAAGATGAATTGTCAAAAAAAGAATTAGAAGAAATTAGGGATGCACTATATCAATTAAGTACAGTATTGATAAATAATCCAAAAGAGGTAACTCAAAATGCCAAAAGCAGTAATTTATTGTAGAGTATCAACAGAAGAACAAGCTAAACATGGTTATAGTTTAGCTCAACAGAAAAAAGAATGTATTGAATTTGCACTTAAACAGGGTTATGAGATTGATAAAGTTTTCATTGAAGAAGGTGAAAGTGCAAAAGATCTAAATCGAACTCAGTTAAAAGCAATGTTTGAATACTGTACACAAAAATACAAAGATATCGATGCTCTTATTTTTTGGAAATGGGATAGATTATCAAGAGGTGAACAAAGCGATTACTTAGAGTTAGGTAAATTTTTTGATAAGAATAATATTAAACCATTATCTGTTACTGAAAATAATGAAGAAACAGCTGAAGCTGAACTATTAAGATGGATAAATCAAGGTACATCAAGATATGAATGGCGAAAAATACAGGAACGCACAAAATTGGGAATGCGTGGAGCTGTTGAACAAGGAAGATGGGTTAATTTAGCTCCAGTCGGTTATAAAAATGATAAAGAAAAGTCATTAATTCCTTGTCCAGTTAATGCCAAATACATAAAAATGGCTTTTGAATTATTTGCTACTGGATTATATTCTCAAACTGAGTTAATAGATAAACTGCGTATTGCCGGCATGGAAAAGCT
>ERZ1034920.984-NODE-984-length-19606-cov-12.380952_pt1 | contig 19606 bp, 17 predicted proteins | sample MGYA00520688_ERZ1034920 | MGnify/ENA primary metagenome ERZ1034920 (study PRJEB33766, sample SAMN09781785) | gut metagenome | biome: gut microbiome | host: Homo sapiens | place: Madagascar | study: EMG produced TPA metagenomics assembly of the PRJNA485056 data...
AAAGATACATTTGTATTCTTATAGGCATTTTATTTGTCGGATTTATTTCTTTTTCTGCAGCTAAAAAAAATCACGTAGAATATGAAACGGCTGAAATTCAGCGCCGAACAATCACTCAAGTAGTAGAAGCTTCCGGCACGATAAACCCTGTTAACACGGTTTCTGTCGGTTCTACTGTATCAGGTTTGATAAGTGCAATTTATGTGGATTTTAATTCTAAAGTTACAAAAGGGCAGCTCCTTGCAGAAATTGACCCAAGAACATTTCAGGCAACTGTTGATCAAAATGCTGCAAACGTGGCTTCTGCAAGAGCGGATTTAGCTAATAAACAAGCTGCTTATGAAATGAGTGCAAAAACATTAAGAAGATACAAAAATCTTTACGCAAAAAGTTTTATTCCAAAATCTGAACTTGACCAAGCAGAAGCAGACTACAAAGCAGATTTAGCGCAAGTGAATGCTGCAAGGGCTAAAATTACTCAAACACAAGCGCAGTACAATCAATCTTTGGTAAATCTTAATTATACCAAGATTACTGCTCCTGTTAGCGGCATGATAATTTCTCGTGAAATTGACCTTGGACAGCCTGTTGCAGCAAGTTTTCAAGCTCCGGAATTGTTCACGATTGCACAGGATTTAGAGAAAATGCAAATAGAAGTGAACGTATCAGAAGCTGATATTGGTGAAGTTAAAGAAGGGCAAGATGTAACTTACACGCTTGACGGGTATCCAAACAGCGAATTTTATGGAAAGGTTACTCAAGTAAGAATTTCTCCAACTACGGTTTCTAACGTTGTAACTTATTCAGTTATTGTAACGGTTGATAATAGCGATTTGAAATTAAAACCCGGTATGACTGCGAATGTTTCTATAATTACGGCAAAAAATGAAAACGTACTTGCGGTTCCAAATATTGCTCTAAAATTCACTCCAAAAACTGATGGTACAAAATACAAAACTCAAGGGCTTTGGGTTAAAAATGGTTTAAAAATGGAAAGAATTGATATAACCACAGGTGCTAGTGATGATTCGTTTACAGAAGTTAAAGGCGAAAATGTTTATGAAGGCGAAAAAATTCTTGTTGGTATAAAAGGTGGTAAAAAGAAATCTCATGACGCACCACCTCCAAGAATGTAAATAAGTATTAATGAAGCGTTATTAGCACGTTGCGCCTTACCACATCTAAGTTAATTAAAAAAATATTGGTGCATTTTATGCACCAATATTTTTTCTACTTATTTTCTTCTTTATTCACATCATCAGCTTTATTATCAGCTTTTTTGTCATCTGCTTTCTTTGCTTTTTTAGCTTCCTTAGCTTCTTTGGCTGCTTTTTCTTTAGCGTCCAATGCAGCTTTTCTCGCTTCAATTTCTTCTTTTGTCATCCCGTATTCAGGGTTAAATAAACGTATCAATCTTTCTTTTGGGCTCAAAGTTCTTTCTTTATTAAGAGCTTTTGTTGCTTCATCTTTTAACTTTTCGGCAGATTCTTTTTCGGCGCTTAATTGGGCAATTTCTTGTTTTAGCCCGTTAACTTTTTTACCTTTTGATACACCATATGCAATGCCACCGATTGCAAGAGCACCTAATGCAGTCATACCTAACATATTGGAAGAAGCCTTTTTCTTTTCTTCTGTTTCAGGTTCGTAAACCATCGGCATTGAAGAATAATCCTGAGTATCTTGTACTTGGTTATTTTGTCCTTGAGGAGCTGCTACTGCATAATTTTGCGCATTTACACCATTAATCGGTTCCATATGTTACCTTCTTCCATAAAAATTTAACTACACTTTATATCTCTATTAAAACGCAAGTACAAGAAAAATTGCTTTTACAATCATTTTTGTTACAAAAACGTTACAAAATTTCTTGTGCGTGGAATGCTGTCCGTTACAGATTACTTTGTTCTCTGGAAAAACTTGGCAATATCTTTATGTTCTACAATGTGCGAAATTGGTCTGCCGTGAGGGCAAGTGAAAGGTTTTTCGCAAGTTCTCCAATTTTTAATAATTTCTTGCATCTGAAAACTATTCAAATATGTGTTAGCTTTCACAGCGGCTTTGCAAGAAGTTGTAATCAGAATTTGTTCTTCTATATTATCAATATCGCCTGAAATATGTTCCAAAATATCAGCAAGAATTTCTTTTGGTGAAACTTTTGATATCAGTTGCGGAACTTTTCTAAATATAGCTTCTGTATCAGACAAGAAATCTATTTGGTATCCAAATTTTTCTAACTTGTCCTTATTGGCTTCTAATATTTCTTTATCGCTTGGAGAAATTTCCAACACATCAGATATAAAAAGAAGTTGGCAGTCAATATTTTTGGATTTTTTTAATTTTTCGTAAATATATCTTTCTTCTGCAATATGCTGGTCTACAATTTCCAAGCCTTCTTCACGTTCTATCAAAATATATGTTCTTTTGTATTGTCCGATAATCACATCTTCTTGTTCTACGTGTTTTTCTGTGACAATTTTTGCTTGCTCAGGTTGTATAAAAGTTGCTTGCTGTGGCGCAAAAGAAGTTTCTTGTTTTGGTGTCTGTTGGATAGATTTCTGTGGGAAAGTTACCACTTGCGCTACTTTAGGAATCTCTTCTACATTATTATCAGTTGGTTTGTCAAAAATATTTCCAATATTAAAACTGCTTTCAACATAAACATCATCACTTTGTTTTGTTTCAGGAATTTCAATTTTAGGTTGTGCAACTATTTGCGGAGTCGGTTTTTCTACAATTCCGGACAATGCCATATCAATTGAAGAATAAATAAAATTGAAAATCTGGTTCGGATTTTTGTACCGAACTTCTTTTTTAGTCGGATGGACATTCACATCAACATCTTCTGGCGGTACATTCAAATTCAAAATGATGAACGGATATCTTGAACCTATAAGGCTTTTATACGCTGTATCAATTGCTTTTTGGAATACCGGACATTTTACTGTACGAGAATTTACGTACATATAATAATCTTTTTTGCTTGCTCTTGTATAGTCCGGCGTACTTACGTAACCTGAAATTTCTAAACCTGAAATCTTATCAGTTTTATAAACTTTTCTTAAATTTTTTGCAACTTCTTCTGAAAATAGTTCTTTTGTGACTTGCAGCAAATCACCTTGACCTGTTGTTTTAATTGTAATTTTACCATTATTTTTTAGTTCAAACGCAACTTCCGGATGTGCAAGCGCTAACGATTGAATAAGTTCACTAATGTATGCGAATTCTGTTTTTTGAGATTTTAAAAATTTTAATCTTGCAGGAAGATTGTAAAATAAATCTCTAATTTCCATTATTGTCCCGACTGCGCAACCTGTTTGAGATTTTTTTACTTCTGAATTCTCACACTCAACTTTTGTTCCATAATCAAAATCCGCGGTTCTTGTTGTACAAGTTAGTTTGGAAATAGAAATAATACTCGCTAGAGCTTCTCCTCTAAATCCCATTGTTTTAACGGCATACAAATCTTCACCTGTTTTAATTTTGCTGGTTGCGTGTTTAGAAAAAGCCAGCAAAATATCGTCGGGATGGATACCTGAACCATTATCCGCCACACGAATATTGCGACACTCGTTAGAAATTTCTATACTAACTCTTTTGGCTCCTGCATCAACAGAATTCTCAACAAGCTCTTTTACAACAGAATAAGGGCGCTCAATAACCTCTCCTGCTGCAATTTGATTTATAACATTTTTTGATAGTTGAATTATTCTTCCCAAAACCGAACTCCCTCGTTTATTATAACGTAAAAATATTAATGTGCAAAAGGGGTAAATGTAAGCGTGGAGAATGCAATACCTGCTAGTAAGAATGTTGCAAAAGGGGTAAATAGAGGCTTAGATGCTATGATGCGAAGAGGCAAAGCTGGTTATAATTAGATTTAAGGTACGCTGTAGGGGGCTGCAAAATATTAATAAATAGTCAAGCCTCTTCGCATCTACACATCTAATCCCTCCCCTACTCCATTTTTATTTTTGAGCTATAATAGAATTAATAAATACAGGAGTAAAATAAATGGCAAAGGGTAAAAAAATCAAAGTAGCGTTTCCTCATATGGGAACAATTTCAATAGCTTGGGCTGCCGGTCTTAAGAAAATTGGTGTAGAACCTTATGTTCCGCCTTATACTAGTAAGAAAACTTTATCATATGGAACAAAGAATTCACCGGAAGCTATTTGCTTGCCTTACAAATTGATTTTGGGTAATTTTATTGAAGCGATAGAAGGTGGTGCTGATTATGTTGCAATGATTACTTCCCCTGGAATTTGCCGTTTAGGTGAATACGGAACAAATATTCACACTACTCTAAAAGAATTAGGATATAATGCTAATTATATCGAATTATCACTATATGACGGTATAAAAGGGCTTTATAACTTTTTGAGAGATATTTCTGGTAAGAATGACCCGATTTTAATCTTAAGAGCGATAAACATAACAATGCGCAAAATCTTTGCTATTGATGATTTAGATACAGCCCTTTCTTATTATAGAGCACGTGAAATTAAGTTTGGTGATGCAGAAAGAAATTATAAAAAAGCTTTAAAAATGATTGATAAAGCGGATTCTACACACGATTTGAAGAAAGCTTACGAAAGAGCTCTTAAAGAAATTGAGAAAACTGAAATTGATCCAAATAGAGAAGTTTTGAATGTTGATATTACAGGGGAAATTTTCCTTGTAAATGATGAGTTCTCTAACCAAAATATTGAACGTGAGTTAGGCAGAATGGGAGTGCAAACCAGAAGAAGTTTGACAGTTGGAAGCTTCTTAAAGGATGCAATTATTCCAAAAGCATTTAGACCACCGGAAACTCACTTGCAGAGAGCTGAAAGAATGGCTCGTCCATATTTGATGAGGGATATTGGCGGTGACGCGTTGGAATGTGTTTCTGATGTAGTTTTTGCTGATGAAAAAGGTAAAGATGGTATTATTCACATTTCTCCATTTACTTGTATGCCGGAAATTATGTCACAAAATATTTTCCCTACAATGAGAGAAAATCACGAAATTCCGATTTTAACGCTTATTATGGATGAACAAACCGGTAAGGCTGGTTATATAACTAGATTAGAAGCTTTTGTTGACTTGATGCGTCGTAAAAAACGTGCAAAACTTGGTAAACTAAAAACACGTATCTAGTGTATTCCACTGCACTTGTGAGCCAGTAGGTTTGCTTTTCGTCATTGCGAGCTTTTTCGCTATGCATACAAGCTAGTAGATTTGCGTACAAGATTGAAAGCGAAGCAATCCAGTCCTTTTGCTTGTAAGTTTGGTGAGAGTTTTTCTGAAAGAAAAGTGATATTAATAATAGGCAGTAATGGAAAAATAAGAGAGGCATATATTTTATTTAACCTTTTAATATTAATTCTCATGGGTGTTGCGATACTGGAAAACAACGTTATAATGTAATGTATATAAAAGTATCAACTATAAGGAGCACATATGTCCAGTGTTTCAAACCAACTAATGATGAACCAATTTATGTTGAATCAACAATTGTTGAATCAAACATATGAATCTTGTGCAAAAATAAAAGAAATTAAATCTGATAGTAATATTGCTTACGCTAAAGATGGTGACGCCAAGTATGATAAAGCAATGGACAGTGATGGCGACGGCATAATTTCTTATGATGAGTATATGGAATATTGTAAACAAAACGCATCATCTACTCCGGTAGAAAAGAATGCAACCACTGTTGATGAAAATTCTGAAACTTTCCAAACAAAAAATGTTGTGAAAGATATAGAAAAATACATGAAAATTGCATATCCTGAAAACAACTCCAAAATTGCAGCAGAAGCATAAGATTGCACAGGGATTGAATTTTATATTTATAATAGACTTAGCCACTCTTACAACATATATTTTTTAAGTGTATCTATTATTTTTTCTGTCAATGAAACTTCTTTTGGTGGAAAGCCTGTATAATTTGTTTCGTATCTTACACCAAGTTCTTTAGCATGGTTTTGCCAAAAGCGATGAATACGCAATTGTCCATCAGGTGATGTTTGTGCGTAGTCGTATAATTCATCAAGCATTGCATCCCTATTCGTTTCATTGGGTATTTTACATGCTTTTTTTATTTCTTTTTTGAATGGTTTATAAATAATAGCTCTATAAAATTGCTTTCCTACATATTCATCCAGCCCCCAGAACAATGCTTTGTCTAGTGTCTTTTTGAGGTTACCAGTTTTATAAAATGAAGATATTTCACCATCCGGATCAATGGCATGCTTAGAATCCACATGTGGATCATTTTTTAGATTCAAATAATCTGGTAAACTTAGAGGCTGTGATTTTGTTGGATGTCCATGAAACGACATTGTATGCTCAGGGATATTTCTTGGATCCATTGTGACGGAATATCCATCTCCATCAAATTCTCCCCAAACTCTATTTTTATTTACATAAACCCCTCTTTCAAAAGGTTCTTTTGCTTTCAAGGCGGACATTATTCTATTTTTTGCATAAGATATTGCGGCTTCTTCAGAGCCAAAATTAATTGTCCCATCGCTTAATACATATCCCATATTTTTAGGATTAATTTTCCCTTTTGGAACTTTGTATGTTAACAAAGACATCCCTAGTTTTATTGCATTTAATTTCCCCATAAAATCTCCTTATATTTATAAAGTCTAAAATGTTAGAGAAATTGCTCTATATATTAATAATGTAAAGAATAATTTTAAATTATAATAAGATACATTCTAAAGTTGACATCTCTTATACCTAACATTAAAATAATTGTATGCTAAGAAAATGTTTACTCACTTGTATATTTTGCTTATGTTTACTAACCCCAAGTTTTGCACTTCCTGCTGATAATGGTGGGCACGCCGGAACTCCTGCAGGATTTTATGATGACATTAATCCGGATGACTTGGATAAAGAAGATGCAGAAGACGATTCAAGACCTTATCAATCTTTTTCAGAAGATGATATGGGTGATGAAATTATTATTCCGCCTACATCAAACACAAAGCCAACAAAAGATTATGCTGCTATTTATAACAGTTTAGAAGTTCCAACATTTTCGTATTTGCATGATATAGATCCAGATCAGTATTATGATATGAAAGATACATCTTGGTCTATATATCCTCTGCTTAGATTGATTTCACCTATTTATTTTAAAAATATCACGATTGAACCGGGGTATTACTTACTGACGCCAAGAGAACAGAATAGCGAGTGGTATATGCTGTTTAAACAAAATGGCGTAGTAAAACATATAATTCCGGTTTACGATAGGGATTACACACCGGAAATGTTTTATGACGAACATATTCCAAAGCCAAAGTTAACTACATCACAAAAAATTCATATGGGTTTTCTTGATTTTATCGGCAAAATGGATAGTACAAAGAGAAAAGCTCCTATTCAAACTTATTTGGAAGTGAATGATTTAGAAAATTATTTTGTATCTATAGTAATTTATTATGGCTCTCATAAATATTCAACCATTTTTAGAACAATAAAATTGTAGCTCTTTTATATCTTTAATATATATGTCTTAAATTCAGTATCTATACTATTTTAAGGTTTGTAAAACTTTGCAAAAAAATGATTAAAAAAAGGCAATTTGTTAAAACCAAAATACTTTATATAAATGTAAGTATTAGTTAAGTAAAAGGGAAAACAAAATCAAAAGTTGAAAAGCCAAAACGTTAGGCTAGAAACTTAAACAAAATTCTTTTTATACTCTCTCTTAATATCCTCGTGTTTATTTAATGTTTGCCATTTTCAAAACGGCAAACTTTTTTTTATATAGAGAGTTTTAAACAATTTAAGCCAAATTGCATTGTACAGTTCAAGTTTGTTTAGTCTTTCTTTTTTATTTTTTTAGGCTGTTTGGTTGGTAAAAAATTATTTTCGGTTACAACTTTGGCTCCGGTTCTTTCTTCAAAATCTTCTTTTGCCCTTTTTGCAATATTTCCACCAACTTGTGCTGCTTTTGAGTTTTCCTTCATACCAGTCGCATTTTGACTCTCTGCAACTTGCCTTGTTGATAATTCTGCTAAAGCTGTAAAAATGAGTTCTGCTTCCGACATATGATCTCTAAGATTTTGAGATTTTAAACCTTTTAAATTCTTGTGTTCTTTGACTGACAAACCACTCCACTCTTGATGAATAATATTGGTGAGAATTGCGTATTCTTCTCCTTCTGTAATTTCATGGTCTTTCCAATAATCAGTTAGCTTGTTTCGGGTTTCTTGTCCGGTCATTCGCTGTTGAATCCATTTTTCAGAACGACCAAGTTTTTTATATGTTTCTCTTGCTCTATCAATAGCAGTAGATGGGTCTACCATTTCTTTCATTCGTTCATATCCAACTTTAGCGAGCCATTGTTTAACTGGTTCAGCTTTTTTAGAAGGAATAGATTGAATTATTCGCAATAATGTCTCTACATCTGCACAGTCAGTATTATATTTTTTGCCATCTGTGGATTTCAATTTCAGTTGTACGATTTTTTCGTACAACTGACTAAAATCCTCGTCATCAGTTAGTTTTATCTTTAAGTCACTCCAATAACGTCTTGGATTTTTACTTTCTGTAAGGATGCTAACGATATCTATTATTGAAAAATACCAATGTTCCGAGTTTTCATCATAATAAGATCTAACTTTATCTTCTCCAAAAAGTTTTAAATCTTCTGCCATTATTAACTCTCCTTCTCACACTTTAACTACAGCTATTATTTTTTAGCTTTCTTTAGTCGGGCATTTAACCCGAATTTTACCAGTTTATTAATTATACTTTGTGGAAGTTTAGAAAGTATTTTGGCTGCAAAAGCGTCTTTTCCCACAGTGTAAGAAAGTTTTGGCTTTTTCATTGCATCAACTTTTAAAATAACATCAACGACCTTGTTAACAGAAAGTCCTTTAAGCTCATTTCTTTTTGCATTAGATATCATGAATTCCATTTCTTTTTCATATCCGGAACAATTATTCATGTATTTAGAATTTTCTTTTACTGATTTACCCCAAAGTGGTGTTGAAATTACCCCAGGTTTGATGGATACAATCTGTAGATTCTTTTTGTTTTCAATCAGTAAGGAATTAAAAAACATATCTAAACAACGTTTTGAAGCACAATAAGGCGATATGAACGGAAATACTCCAAAGCTAGCCATTGAGCTTACATTTATAATTTTAGAATTCTCCAAAATTTCCATCAAATTTTGAGTAAATTCTATGTGACCGAAAACATTTACATCGAACTGCCTTCTAATTTCACTCATTTCAATTTTTTCTAACGGACCGGCTATCACGCAACCTGCAATATTTACAAGTGTATCAACTTTTGTACACTTTGATTTAAGGTAATCAGCTGCTAACTTGATTGTTTCCGGCTTTGCATAATCTATATAAAACGGATAAATATTCGTAGATATCTCTGTAAGTTTTTCCAGTTTAGACTTATCACGATAGCCTGCAAAAACAATATTGTCTTGTGCAAGATGTCTGATTAAAGCATCTCCAATACCTGATGTTGCACCGGTAATAATATAAGTTTTAGTCTTCATAAAGCGGTCTCATTAATAATATCGTAGAAATATTAACTTGAAGAAAGTCGTGAGATTCGACTTCTTTTTGCGGTACCAATTTTGATTCTAGAGTACAATTTTTTACCGCAATAAACTGCTTATTAGTATTCAAGATATCGGAAAGTAAGCGGCTCTTTTTACCTATTTTAGGCATAAAAACATAGCCTCTGATAATATATTCAGCTGTTTCTATATAAACCTTTTCTCTCCAGGCAGATGTTGTTAGCTCTAAAATTTCCTTATTTTCCATTAATTTTCTCCAATACTAACCTTTGTACCCTTAGTTCATATAAGATTGGAACAATGGTAGATACAATGCCAATGCCATTACAAGAACAATACTACCAATAACAATAAGCATTATAGGCTCAATCATTTTTGTTAATGTATCAATAATCGCATCCAATGTTTTGTCCAAAAAGTTTACACCTTTTTCCAACATTTCACCTAAACGACCGGATTGTTCACCTGTTGCAATCATGAACAATAGCATCTTTGGTACAATACCGGTAGCTTTGAATGCTTGCGATACTTGCAAACCTTGTTGAACTTTTATAATTGCGCTGCTTAATTTATTTTTCATAACAGAGTTTGTCAATGTAATAACTGCCAAGTGTAAACAGTCAACGATTGGAATACCTGCATCATAAGAAACGCTCATTACAGACAAAAAGTTTGAGTAATTAGAAAACATAATCAATTGATTTAACAAAGGAATTTTCAATACAGCTTTGTCCAAAATTCTTCTAGCAGGCTGCCAAGTTACCATTAGGAAACAGAAACCTACGAATGCTGCGATGAAAATCGGAATTGTAAACCAATATGTTTTTAAGTAATCACCTGCATTAATCATCATTGCAGTAATCCAAGGCAATGCTTTTTCTTGTTGATCAAACATATCTTTGAATGCCGGAAATACAAACGTTAACATGATGATAACGATACAGAATGCCAGAACGATTACGAACATCGGATACATCAATGTTCCGATAACTTTGCTCTTGATATTTGCTTGTTTGTTCAACAAATCTTTGATACGGTCAAGAGTTTTTTCCAATTCACCGGATTCTTCACCAGCTTTAATCAAACCAATGAAAATATATCCGAATACTTGCGGATATCTGGCCATTGTGTCTGCAAATGTAGAACCTGCCATGATTTGCGTCTTCAATATTTTAGACATATCACGGATTTTTTTTCTGGCAGCTTCTTGTTCCATGAACATTAACGATTCTACAGCCGGAATACCTGATGTTAAAAGGATTTGAAGTGTAGAAATAAAATCAATTTTTTCTGCCAGTGATAAAGATGTGAGTTGCGTTGCTTTTTTAGCTTTTGTGTCAACATATTCTTTTAATTCAGTTGGAACAAGTCCCATTTTTCTGATAAGATCTTTGGCATCTTTATAATCAGATGCAGTAATCTCACCCGAAACCATCTCTTTTCCTTGTTTTAATGCTTTATAACTATATATTGGCATACTAAACCTCTTAACTATTCATTAGCATATCCTAAAACTCTTATAAATTCACTTGAAGTAGTTCTTCCTTCAATAATATGATTTAAACAAGAAGTTTTAAGTGTTTTCATTCCTGCTGCAACTGCAGCTTCTTCTATTTCAATATCGTGTGCACCTTGTGCAATTAATTTTTTGATTTCTCTGGTTATCGGCATAATTTCGTAAATACCTAAACGACCTGCGTAACCAAGATATCCACATTCTTTGCAGCCTTTCTTGCGGTACAATTTTGTTTTGAGTAATTGTTTTTGCAAATCAGGATTTGTTGTAATGTGTTTTACTTCTTCTTCTGTAGGAATATATTCTTCCTTACATTTGTCGCACAATCTTCTTACTAATCTTTGTGCGATTACACCTGTCAAAGTTGAAGATACCAAATAATCTTTAGCACCCATTTCAATTAAACGTGTAACCGTTGCAGCCGCAGAGTTTGTGTGGACAGTACTTAATACCAAGTGACCTGTTAATGCTGCAGATATGGCAACTTCCAGTGTCTCAAAGTCACGAATTTCACCGATAAGGATGATGTCAGGGTCTTGTCTTAAAATCGCTCTCATACAAGATGCGAATGTAATATCAGCCTTTGCATTAACTTGCGATTGGTTAATACCTTCCAACTTGATTTCTATCGGGTCTTCAATTGTTGTGATGTTAACATCTTCTTTGTTTAATGATTTTAAGATTGTGTACAAAGTTGTAGTTTTACCGGAACCGGTAGGGCCTGAAGTTAAAATAATTCCATTTGGGGATTGAACCATGTCGTGAATTTTTGCTATATCAGCATCAGATGCACCAGGGATAATCATTTTGTCACCGGCAGCTTTTAAACTTACAGCAGGCGCTAAGATACGGATTACGACCTTTTCTTTTCCGGAAACGGGTAATGTGTTGATACGAAAATCATACATTCTATCATTGTATTTGATAGAGAAAGTACCGTCCTGTGGTCGACGGTGTTCGGCAATGTTCATTCTTGCCAAAACTTTAAATCTGGTAATAACAGCTTGTTCGATAGATCCCGGAATATCAAGAACCTTTTTCAAGATACCGTCAGAACGAACTCTGACAACGTAATATCCGATTCTCGGTTCAATGTGAATATCGGAAGCTTTTGCATCAATAGCATCTGTGATGATTTTGTATACAAATTTTGCAACATTACCACTTGCATCTTGAAGCTCTTTTTCAACTTGTGTCCAGAGGGATTCTTCATCACTATATTGTGCAGACTCTTCTTCAATACTCTGGATAATACGTTCTGTTTCTTTTGCGGTTTGTTCAGTCTTTTTTTTGATTAAATATTCTTTTAAATATTTTTCAAATTCAAAAGATGGTATACAATAAACATTCAATGAACGACCGGTCGAAAGTGATACTTCTCGAATAGTATAATTATCATCCGGATGTACCATTGCAACGCCAAGTTTGTTACCTTCCATTGACATAATAACAATTTGCTTTTTTTCGACAATGTCGTCCGGAAGCATTTTCATTAAAGAACGGTCAACTTTTATTTGTGATTTAGAAACAACATCACAGCCGTATTTTTTCTTTAGATAAGAAACTATTCTCTCATATGATAAATACTCTTTTTCATGAAGTACTAAATCAAGTGGAACATTTCTATTTCTTGCAATTTGTTCGCATTCTTGTAATTGTTCTTTGGTTAGCCAGCCGATAGATACAAGAATTTCTTCCGCAGAAGGCTCTGCTGCTTTATCTTGATTACTGCTTGGTTCAGAATTGTTTGAATTAGGTGTTATTACCGCGCGAAATACTTCACTAAAATCATTCGCTGCAATTGGAATAAATTGCGGATTAAGATTGTTGAATTTTTCTTTAATCAAAGACGCAATAGCACCCCGATTTGAGATTTTATCCTTGTTTAAAATTATAAAAAAATCGTTTTGACGTTTATCCACTGGAATAAAACCTGATGATTCCATCAGGTTTAATTCAAAATTATTAACATATTCTTTTTTTATGCTATTTTTTAGTTTTTCCAGTTGATTAGACATATCAATTTTTCTATAAACTATCTGCTACAGAGCCTTCGCCATCATTGATGATGCGAGGAGTTAGCATAATTACAAGTTCAGTCTTAACCTTTCTTGTAGATGTTGAACGGAAAGCTGCACCTATAACCGGTAAATCACCAAGTACTGGTAACTTCATAACAGTTTTTTGATCAGATTCTTGAATTAAGCCACCAATTACAAGTGTTTCGCCATCTTTTACTCTAACATTTTTCAAATCAAGCTTTCTTCTGCTCATCAATGTTGCAGCAACATCATTTTTATCAGTTGCACCAGGTGACAAAATTCGTTCATTTTCTGTTACGTAATCTGGTTTAATGTTCATCGTTACATAACCATCTGGTGAAATGAATGGAGTCAATGAAACTTTCAAACCTTTATCTTTACCAATTGTATAAGTTCTTTGTGCTGAACCAGTAGAACCTGTACCGTTAGCAGTAGATGTCAAGTATTCTGATGTTACTTTTTCTACATAGTCTTGAGTCAAATCCAGAACTGATTCTTGACCGTTTGTAATTAATAATTTCGGATTTGCAAGAACTCTACCTTTACCGCTGGAAATCATGTATTGCATTTGCCAAGAAATATATGCGTTATTTCCATACCAAGCTTCTTGAGTTTCGTATCCATCTTTTAGAGTTCCATCTGGTTGCAATATTTGAACCGGTACGAAATATTTCGTTCCAGGAGAAGAAGCTCTACCTCCTGATGTTGTACCATCGCTACCATCAAATTTAAATTTCCAAGCTCTGGAATCAATACTCCAATTGTTTTGGAATTCTTTGCTTCCTGTTTCATTTAATTCAACAATAGAAACTTCCAAATATGCTTGAGGTTGTTTTACATCATTAGCTTTGATGAATTGTTCAACCATTCTTTGTTGTTCTTCAGAACCACCCATTACAGTAATGGTACCTCTTTGTGTGAAATATGAAACAGATAAGTTTTGCATATCGAATGGTGAAGCTCCTGTGCCTGTTGCACCTGATGATACTGTACAAGCAACAGTTCCTTCGCCTAATTTAATATCATTATCACCGGTTGAAGCTGCTCCACCGGTAACAATGCCGGCTGCTCCACCAGAAGAAGTGCCCATTCCTGGTGTTGGAGCGATATCAAGCTCAGGTCCTTTTTTGCCATTAGCTCCAGAAACACCTCTAGAAGGGAATAAAGTGTTACAAATCATGTCTGCCATTTCAGCAGGTGTTGTATGATTTACTGCAAACGTTCTTGAAAGTGGTTCTCTATCTAATTGTGCAATAACTTTTTCAACGATTGCTGCATCAGATTTCATACCAAACACAATGATTTCATTGGTTGCAGAGTTTACTGTCGCAGCTTCTACACCAGAGATACCTGCACGTTTCATACCAAATACATTCTTATTCAAGAATTCTGCAATTTTTGCAGCACCTACATATCTAACAGGGAAAACCATCATTTCTTGTTTAGAAAATGATGCGTTATCAGGGCTTGATTTTGCTAAAATAATCAAAGTGTTATTTTGAGTGTAGTAGTTTAAGCCACCGATTTGTAAAACAAGGTTAAAGGCATCATTAATAGGCATATTTACTAAATCCAAAGTTACCTTACCTTTTACTGAATCGTGGAAAACTATATTCATACCAGCTTTATCAGCAAACATTCTCAAAACTTGTTTTACATCAGAATCTCTTAATGACAAAGTGATTTTATCATTTTTATTAGTAAGTCTTACGTCGCCGGATAAAGTCATATCAGAATATGGCTGAGCACTACAAGTTAACGGTGCAATACCAGAAGGTGCCATAAACGCTACCAATAAGGCAACTGACATTAATCTTTTTATATGATTATATTTCATCTTCTTTCCCCTCCGAATTTTTTGCTTAAGTTGGAAACATGGTTATAGTTTACAGAGCCTTCTGTTAATATCTGTCCAATACCAGCTTTATAAGTATTGTTACCCAATTTTACAGTAACACTATCCTGAGCTATATTAAGAACTTTGTAATTATTTACAACATCACCTTTTTTAACCAGATAGTCATTGCCTTCAATATTCAATATTGCAGAAGGGCTGTATTTGTCATACAAAATACCAGACACAACAGTATCCATAACCTTAGCTGCATCTGAATTTTCATTAACAAATTCCGGCGGTTCAAGTAAATCATATTTAGGAACATCGTTCACAATAGGCTTCTTTCCGCTAAAATCACGATATGGCAAGAATGGGTTAGCTTTAACCGTTCCTGCTGGAATCGAAATCATGTTCTTCTTTGTTGCTGTAACAGCTGCCGGAGCTGTTGCCATTGTTAATAAACCTTCTTCACTCAATTCAACGGCTTTATTGCTACTAAGAATGCAAGATATTGCAATAACCGGAATCGCAATCAGTGCAATTGCTGCCGGAATAAATAACTTAGGAGCAAACGTCATACCTTTGCCGCTAACTTTTGCGATTAGCTCGTCAGCTGTCAAAGTAAGAGCATCAGCAGGTTTTTCTTTTTTCTTCATATAATTGCGCATATTCATATACTTCTAACTACTAAATTGCTTCTCTCGTCAAACATCATACAATAAGTACTTTAGGATTGAAATCCTATGTTTATACTATTCTATTCAAGTTTATGCTCAAATTTGTATAAAGAACCCTATAACACAAACCTATATTAATAATATCATAATTTCACCAGATTGCAATCAGTCAAGTATTTGTTACATTTCTTAAGCTGGTGGGGGGAAGTGAATAGTGAGTAGTGAGGGGTGAATGGTTGTTATATTACTGCTCGGGCTTTTCGTCCTCGACATACTGAACAAATGCGTAAGCGTTGAAATCTAAGCAGCCTGCGATGATTTTAACAAATTGTTCATTATAAGGAACTAGTTTTACAAAATCAATGCTGTCAGAATCGTAGTCATCATTTGTTTCGCTTGCTCTAACTTTACCTTTAAAATACTGTGATTGGTAAAACATAAGAAAAATGTTATTTTCTTCATCTTTTTTAGCGATTATTTTGTAAAAGCCTTTTTCTAATGTTTGTCCGTCAATAACCAAATTAACAGGTATATTTAACAAAAGACCTTCTTCTGTCTTTTTTACAGGATCAAGACTTTTAATTTCACTATCAGGGTTCAAATCAGGATGTAAGCTAGTTCCACCGCCACCGATTTTCCTAATCAAACGTTTGCGCTGTCTGGCTTCTTTCTTCTTCTGATTTTTTTCTAGTGTATCAATTGCTTGTTCAAATTCTTTATTTGTAATTGATTTTTGTCCGTCCCAAGCTTTATCAAGTCCGGAAAAATCATCCCAATCTTCTGCACGGCAAATAGGAACAGCTCCCAATAAAAATATTAAAAGTATTATTAAAATTCTTCTCATATATTTATTATTTAACAAAAGAACTTAAAAAGTAAATATTTTGCTTAAAACTTTTACTTTTCAGTAATATCGTGTATAATAGGTATTAAAGATACAAAAGAAGAGAGTTTTGATGTTGGATACCAATGTAATAATTATCATTATTGCTTTTGTGGTTGCAATAGCAGCCATTTATATTTTGTATTCAATAATTCTTTTCCAAGGCGGAACCGGTAAAAAGGGTGATGAACTTCAACTATCGACTAAAAATATTTTGGAACAGGTGCAGGTTCTTTATGATAAGCAAGAATACACGCTAGTTCAGCTTTTGGCGACAAAATATTTGGATAGAGTTCCTGGACATGTTGATGTCCGTGTATATTTGGCAAAGGCTTATTTTGCAGATAGAAAATATAATCAAGCCATAAAACAATGTTCTATAATATTGAAGAAAAAGCCAAGCAGCATTGATACTAGAAGAGTTCTTGGTGACTGTTATATTAAAAAACAAGCTCCAATGAAAGCAATTAAAGAGTATGAATTCTTATTTGAGAAAAATAGAAGCGATAAAGAAATTGTTAGGACTCTTGCGGAATTATACAGAGAAACGGATCAAATATTTTCTTCAATTAATGCTTATGAAATTCTTTCTGATTTGTTAGACTTGGATGAAGATATTGCAGAAGTTCAATCTATATTAGCAGAATTGAATGAGGAAGCACACGATTATCCGGCTGCATTTGAAGCATACAAAAGAAGATTGGGGATTTATCCTACTGATATTGATACTAATAGAAAGTTAACGGAACTTTATATAAAAATCAAAAATTATCCAATTGCGATTGAAACTCTTTTGTATATGTTAACATTTGTCACTGATGCAAAAAATTTACTTTGGGTATATGAAACATTGGTTGCTTTGTATGTAGAAACAGAAGATTATGAGAAGGCTATTGAATATTCAGAAAAGCTTTTAGATGTTCAAGGTGCCGATAATTTTAAAATTCGTAATGATATTGCTAGCTATAATATCAAGCTTCAGCGTTATATGGAAGGTGTTTCTATATTGGAAGATTTGGCAATGATGTCACAAAATGGTTTTGATGTAACATTGGAACTTGCAGATGCCTATATTCAACAAAAAGAGTATCAAAAAGCTTTAGATAAGTATAAATTATTGATGGATAAAGCAACTCCTAGGGAAGCAAAAACGCTAAACTTATTATTCTGTGAGCTATATATTAAATGGGCTGTTGATTTGGCAGAACAGAAAAAATATGACGAATCATTTGAGTACTTAAAAGAAGCGGCTCAATATAATACTCTTAATCCGGAAATTTATTATTATGTTGCAAAAAATCATTATCAGTTGAGAAATTATACATCTTGTATAGAATCTATAAATAAAGCTCTAGAATATGATAAGCGCGGAGATGAAAAAACAAAATATCTCTTGTTATTGTCTGATGCGCATCACCAGTTGGGAAATTTCTTTGAAGAAAAGAAATCTTTAACTGATTTATTGAAAGTAGATGAAAAAAATGCAGAAGGTCTATATCGTGTAGGCTTGATGTATGCAGCTCAACACGATATTAAAAATGCGGAAGAGTCATTTAAAAAGGCCCTTGTAAATAAGCCTGATTTGATTCAGGCTAAATACAATTTGGCACTTTTGTATGAGAATAATAATAGAGATAAAGCCAAGGAACTTTATATTGAAATCCTTGAACAAGACCCTTCTTATGAAGAGGCAAAAAATGCCCTTGCCGACCTGTCTACTTCTGAATATTATTAAATATCTTCCGGTAGATAAATAACTGTGTCGCTTAAATAGTTTCGAGTGTCTTCGGCAGAGGAAAATCTTGGTACAATTGTCTGGTAATCACGTACCACAGATAAAATATCATCAACTGACATTTTGATAATTCTTCTTCCGCCATTTTCTGATTCGATAATTCTTGCCATTTTTACCTCTCTTGCTACAAGCAACCAGATACCGTTCCGTTGAGGTTGTATTTTATCCTTGCTCCTTGTGTGCTACGCACGTAGGAAAGTTACGAGATTGTTTCTTTTTACTCTTTGTTCCTTGTGTGAGGTGCTACGCACGTAGAAAAGTTACGAGATTGTTTTTTCACTCTTTATTTCTTGTTGGAGGTGCTACGCACATAGAAAAGTTCGGAGTTTATCTCTCCCCACCCCTCGCCCCTTGTGGGAGAGGGTAGAATTTCAAGTTGAGCTGTGCGAAACTTAGAAATTCGGGTGAGGGGGAATTTAGTATTCTTTTTGCTTGTAACAATATTAACGGCAAAAATTTATAAAACTTTAGGAATATCAAGTGTTTGCGTTAGGAAACACTTCTCCGCTTTGAATATAGATTTCAAATTCTTCTTGAATATTGACACTAGCTGCAGTAATAACATATTCGTCAAAATGGTATTTTTTAAACTTTTGTGCAGGTTTTCCTAATTTATATTCTGCCTCGTACTTTGTCCATTCATTGTAAAATTCTTCCAACGTATTACATTTAAACCCCATTCTTTTTGAAATTTCACCAAAATCACGAAGCTTAATTTTTTCTATATCAATACCGCAGTCATAATTAGAAAATGAAAGAGCGATGAAATCGTTACTGTGGCTTATGCTGAAAAACTTTTTACGGCTTTTCAAGAAAGGTTTTTTGCCATTGAATACGATTTCTCTATCGTCAATCCCGTAAAAATCTCTTAGTATTCTGTCTACCATTAAATATGAAAAACAATGCTCGTTCCATTTTTTAGGATTACTAATTTCTTTCTTCTGGAATTGTTTTAATAAATCCAAGTGTACATTGTCTGCGTCAACGATTTTTATTACAAATATGTCCATGGAATTTATTATATTATAAAAAGTTTATTGGTGCATTATATGCACCAATAAACTTTAAAACCACAAAGGACGGCTCAACGAGCCGCCCTTTGTTATAAATATCTTCTGCTATCAGAAAACTACTTAGAAGAACCAGCCTTCTCAATAATTTCTTTTTCAATGTTAGCAGGAACTTGGTCATAGTTGTGGAATTCCATAGAGAATGTACCACGACCTTGAGTGTTAGATCTCAAGTCTGTTGCGTAACCGAACATGTTAGCCAATGGAACTAATGCTCTAACGATTACGTTACC